>Ga0315295_10000179_pt1 | contig 53835 bp, 38 predicted proteins | sample YL17G14_0_MG_FD_204453 | JGI IMG/M metagenome (GOLD analysis project Ga0315295, IMG submission 204453) | Sediment microbial communities from Yellowstone Lake, YNP, Wyoming, USA - YL17G14_0 | ecosystem: Environmental > Aquatic > Freshwater > Lake > Sediment | place: USA: Wyoming | collected... | reverse complement strand
TCCTGGCTTTTCCATTTGTTCCTGCCGAGTGCTCTGCTGTCACCTTCGGGATAACGGGAATTATAATAATCATCCGGAGTTGTAGTCCCTGAATTATTGTTTCTGTCTTGGACGTTATTATATCTCCAAGGGCATGGACCGGCATTGCACTGGTACTCTTTGTAGCCGTAATCTACCGGACGATTGTAGTTTGTTACTGCAGGCAGTGAGGCGAGAACTGCTGTATAGTCTCCTGCAAGTACGTTCTGAATGCTTGCGCCCATCGTGTCGACGACATGTGCGATGGTGCCTACGATCCAGTCAGGATGCGGCGGACAGCCGGAGATGTTAATGACCGGTTTGGAAATAACGCCAAGGCTGTCTATGCTGCCGGCAAGTCCATTTCCAAGTTTCGGATCATTCAATGCACCCTTGTTTTTCTCTGTGCCCCTGTACAGAAGGCCTCTGCAATCGGTCGGGTTTCCTTTGGCTGCGGGGATTCCGCCAAATGATGCGCATGTTCCAATACCGAGTACAGCCAGACAATTGGAATGTGCTGCAAACTTCCTTGTTACATTTAACATAGTTTCATTTGTGTCGCCTGGAACCAGCTCTCCGATTCTGCAATACTCTCCCTTTTCACCATCAATAGGTGTGCCTGCCGGGATTGCACCTTCAACAGCCAGCACATAGGGTAAAGTCGTATATGTTGTTTGAGCTTCACGAACGGAATTCGCTTCATCCACCTGAACTCCATTAACCTGTGCGCCTGCAGTTGCCATTAAGGTATCAAGATATCTGAGATCGATGTAATTGAAAAGCACATCATCTACGGTGGTGTAAAAACGTGAATTCGCTAAACTCACCGTACAACCTGTGCACGCAGCGCCTGATATCCATACTACAGGAAGACCATCGTTCTGCCAAGATTTTGCAAGGGCGTTGTCGAGTTTCATCATTGTGCCGGCTGAAAGTCCGAGAGCGCCTGCTGCAACGGAGCAGTACTTCAGAAAGTCTCTACGGGTAATTCGTAGCATATCTTTTATCCCTCCTTTCCATTGTTGTTCATATATTTCATATCTACTCTTTTAATTGTTTGTAATAAACTGGCCTTTTGCTTATGTCCGGCCTTTTCTTCTGAAAAAGGCATGCTAAAACCATACCATGCGCTCATGACCTGCTTCAGCGTATCTTTCGAGGTCATTTCCTTGAAAAGTTCACGCCGTGTCATGTTTTTCACAGTTGGTTTCATACTATTACCATGATCCATTGTACCTGTTTCTGTGGCAGTCAGCGCACATTGCAGACTCTTGATTCGAGTGCCTCAGGAAGAATACCTGAGTACCTACTGATTTGCCGCCGACGATCTGCTTGCCATTGTAACGAACAGTATCGTGGACAGCATGGCATGTTGAGCACTCAAACTGATGCCCGCCATTGTCATTGCCATAGAGCGGATAAGCTATTGCTCCAGCTGTTCCTCCGTTTACACCGCGGGTAGGAACCCACCACCTGACTCTTGTTCCAGTGTTACAAGCTGCTACATCCGGAAAACCGTTATTGTCCTGTGTGTTATCCCTAGACGGGTCGTAGGTGAAGCTTAACGGATGTTCGTTTGTGAGGTCGGTGCCGAGCATGGCCCAGAAAGTCGGGTTCATCTCATAATCGTATTCCTCACCACTGTGTGAGCCTGGTCCGGGATAGTTAACGAGTGAGCTGAATACTCCGTTATGGCATACAAGGCAGAGTGAAGACGGAGACTGTGGCTGGTTGCCGCTGTACATATCGAATGAAACGCTTGAATACAATGTGTAGGTCTGCGGACCCTGATCCCTGTTCCATAAAGGATAGTCACCGGTACCTGAGTGCGGTGAATGGCACATAGCACACGGTTCCAGGCCTTCTTCGCCGGTGATTAACCGAACATCATGAGGAGTGTCGTAAACACCGGGGCCGGCTATGCCAGCTCTAAGGATTGTAGCGACGCCTAACACTAAAGACAACGCAAGGACTAATAATAAAACTTTCTTCATGTGTTCACCTCCATTCTTTAAAATTGGTTTGTAACCTGATACTTCTGTTCGAACTTCCAGAATACATCTTCGGTACTTTCATTCTCACCCCCTTCCTCAGTATAATTTGCTGAAAGCCTTGTGGATACTTGTTTCCCAGGCATGAAGCATAATGATGTGATGGCTGAATACAGGGTTGGTTCACAGTTATTTTGGTGGTAGTAAGGCTTTCAGTACTTATTTTCATTCTAACCCCCTCCCTTTCTTAGGAGCAGCAGAGCTTCATGCCCCACCTGTGTAAATCCTTAATGTTTTCTTTTGGTGGGTTGCTTACACTTATATTAGATGCACTCATGATATCTTTTCAACAAGGAAAAGGTTTGAATTAATAGCATAAAAGGTTTTAAATAAATATAGTACTAAAGTTTACAAATATCTATTCTTTCGCAAGATGGGGCAAAAGCTTGTAGGAATACAGGGCAAGTTGCAATCTGTCTGAAACGCCGAGTTTTTTGTATAATCTGTTGCAGTGAGATTTTACAGTCTGCTCGCTGATATTCAGTTTCTGGGCGATCTCTTTATTGCGGAAACCCTGGCAGATATGTAACATGATCTCTCTTTCTCTTCGTCCAAGAGTCACATTCTTCTCTTGCTGCCTCATGGAAACGAGAATTTTCATTAATGTCGTTCGGTCAAGCCACACTTCTCCAAGAGAGACAGCCTTCAGTGCTTTTTTCAGAAGGTCCGAGTCTGCACTCGGGGGGAGTATACCAACTACCCCTTTTGCTATTAATTCTTTCAGGTGTTTGTCTGCAACGAGACGCAGTGTCCTGTCACCAATGAGGAGGAGTCTTAATTTGTTGTCTTTTGAATGAATATCTGGAAGGTTCAGAAATATATTGAAGTCATTACTGAAGTCAGCAAGGACAACATCAGGATTCAATTTCAGGACATCTTCCAAACCTGAGATTGAGCTTCCATTACAGATACCGGCGATGTGAATCTCCGCCTCATCTTCAAGCAGGGTTTTCAGTCCTTCTGAGTAGAGGTGGTTACTGCAGCATATAGCAAGCCTTATAGACATAAAGTATTTTATAAAGTATATGTATATATTTGTCAATGAGTTAGAATCTAAACATACAGTCAAAAGAGGTAGAACAACCTTTAGGTAGAGTCCTGAACGCAGGCTATCGCCTCAGGCGATTCGCTGAGTCGGAAAGCCTCTGGCTACAACACTACGCCCTTTACTGATGTCCTCGTTTCCCTGGCATCTGATTACATTCAGCAAGCAGTTGATAGGTTTCGTCTGTTGCAGCATTTATTTCAGCAGTTCCATGGAGTAATGAAACAGCGTAATCGAGTCTCCGGATGGAAATCAGTATCTTTGCGAACTCGGTGAGATATTTCTCTGCATCGAAATACATATCCCTAAGTCTTTTTACATATCCGAGGGCTTCCTTTTTCTTGCCGGTACATAAATATGCCTCTGCAAGCAGCAACATGGCATGCATATATGCAGGGTCATTTCTCAGTAGTCCTTTAAGTAATGAAACAGACTCTTCTGCTTTTCCCGTATAGATCAGACATGTTGCATACATGACAAGAGAATCTCTTGAATCAGGATTAAGTTCCAGTGCTTTTTTGTAATAAAAAAGCGCTTCCTTATGCTTGCCGAGGTTAAAGTGAATATTGCCTGCACTTTGGTATGCCCTATGGAAATCAGGTTTCAAAGAGATTGCCTTCTGCAGGAATTCCAAAGCTTCTTCGTATTTTTCAAGCTCTGCTCCCTGAAGCGCCAGTTCATACAGAGCCCTTTCATCCTGTCCGCCGGATTCCTCCAGTTTTCTTTTCCCCAGCATATAATAGTGTTCTGCTTTTACATCCGCTTTTCCACGGTTCAAATCTCCGTAGTGGTGAATAGGTATGTCACACTGACTTATTTTGATCCCGGAACGGAGCAGGGAAGGTTCAATGCGTTCATGTATGGGGTATTCGAAACGGATTTTATTACTGCGTGGAAACAACCGCACCTTTTCAGCCGGATACCAACCGGACCCTGCTTCCTCGTTCATATACTTACCTTCATTGGCAATCCATCCGGCTGTGTTTAAATGAACAATATAGTTTCTTGTAACAAAAGAGAAAGCAGTATTTGCAGGATTCAAGGGTTCCAGGGTTCGAGAGGTCGAGTTCTTGTCTGTAAGGTTTTCACTCGAATCCTTGAATCCTCGACTCCTTGGCCCCTTCTCTTTAAGTAATTTTCTAAGCTTTTCATGATCCAATGGCGAGATTACCTCATCTGCATCGAGAATAAGTATCCATTTGCATGATGCCTTTGATAAAGAAAAATTTCTTGCTTCTGAAAAATCGTCTGTCCAGGGAAAATCATATACTTTTGCTCCCAACTTCCTGGCAATATCTTTTGTTCTGTCTGAAGAACCAGTATCAACGACGATCATTTCGTCTACAACGGGTTTGATGCTTAAGAGAGAACGCTCAATCTTAGCTTCTTCATTTTTTACAATCATGCATAAAGACAGGATTCCAGGATTTAATGTTTCAAGGGTTCCAGCGGTCAAGTGTTTTTTTTTCATAATTTCACTGGAATCCTTGAGTCCTTGGTCGCTTGAATCTTTTTGTTTCCCGTAACATTCAGCAATTAGCTGATGGGTTTCATTCAGTGCATTTCCTGTTTCTATGGCGGCTTCAAGTAATGAGATGGCGAAGTCAAAGCGTTTAACTGAAATAAGCAATTTTGCAATATCCTTGAGATAGTGGGCGAGACTGAACTGTGTTTTTTCAACTTTCCTGACATATTCAAGCCCCTTCGCTTTTTTACCTGAACAAAAATATGCTGCTGTGATTGCGAGTAGGGCTAAGGGATACATTGGATTTTTCTTCAATAACCCTTCGAGGTAAGAGATGGCAGCTTCAGGGTTTCCCATGAAGAGTTCAGAGGTAGCATACATGACTCCAGGGTCCTTTGAATCTGGTTCAAGCTTCAGGGCTTTTTTAAATGTATCGATGGCTTCTTCATACCTGCCAAGCTGAAAATAGCATGTTCCCATCCCGTGAATGGCCTTTACAAAATCCGGCTTTACAGCAAGCAGCTTTTTCCAGAACTCCAGTGACTCATCATATTTTTCAAGTTCTGATGCCTGTATTGCCAGTTCATACAATGCAGCCGGGTCGTATTCCCCCTGTTCCTTGAGTTTTTTCTTTCCCAACTGATAATACTCTTCACCCTTAGCCTGGATTTCCTCACGGTTTAATTTTCCGTAATGATGGATAGGGATATCGCTGTCCCTGATCTCTATCCCGATTCTCTTAAGTGAATCTTCAACTGTCTCATGTACGGGTTTTTCAAAACGAGCACGGCTATCGTTCGGAAATAACCTTACCTTTGCACTCGGGAACCATCCGGAGCCTGTTTCTTCTTTGTATTGCCCGTCATTAGGATGCCAGTTGACACTGACAGGAATTACATAATTCCTTGTGACAATTGAATATGCAGCTTTCTTAGTAGCTGAATTTTTCACCAATTCCTTCAGTTTACTGAAGTCCAAAGGCGAGATTACTTCATCAGCATCAAGCACCAGTATCCAGTTGCAATTGGCTTTTGAAAGTGCAAAATTGCGCGCCGCTGAAAAATCGTTTGTCCATGGTAAATCATAAATTTTTGCGCCGAATGCCCTGGCAATATTTCTTGTCCTGTCGGTTGATCCTGTATCAACAATAATAACCTCATTAACTAAGGGCTTGGCGCTTTGCAGTGATCTTATAATATTATCTTCCTCATTTTTTACAATCATACATAAAGAAATGCTTTCCGGAGAGGTTTTGTCGATTTCCAGCGCACCGACTTTGTCCCTGAGGTTCAGGGCGATCAGAAGAGTATCATCATCTATTCCAAAAATTGCCATAGCTTCTTCAAGTTCTTTCATTGCCTCATTGAATTTCTTTTGCTGCAGAAGATTATCTATGAGAATGAATTTAAGTCTTCTATTCATAGGATACAGGGAAATAGCTTCTTGGAATAATATTTCAGCCTCAGATAATTTTGAGAGAGACACCACAGCAGTATAATAATTTGTAACAACGTCACCAAGAACAGGTGAAAAGATAAATCCCTTCTCAAAAAGTTTCAAAGCCTCCTCTCTGTTGCCATTGATCCATCGTAATGCACCGAGGTTTGAACAGGCTTCTCCGAATCCTCTGTCAGATTCTATCGCCATGAGTAAAAATTTTTCTGCATTAGCATAGAGGTTTTTCTTAAAGGCGATAACTCCCTTCAGGTTCCATGCCCTCGCAGACGCTTTGTTTAGCTGAAGAACCTCATCGGCATAACTTTCGGCATCATCATAAAGTCCCATACCTTCCTTGCAGTATCCGAAAAGTTCAAGGCTCTCCGGTTGTCTTTTAATTTCTTCAGGCATACGTTCCAAAATATCGAGGGCATCCCTGAATTTTTTGTCTTCGATTAATATATCCGCGATAGCATAATGCAATCTACTGTCATCCGGATTTATTTTTATTCCTTCGATGAGGGTGACAACTGCTTTTTCCTTTTGACCTTTCTGATCGGCTTCATCTGCAACAAAGAGTGTATTTGTGCTGAATAGTTTTTTTGATTCCGGTCTAATCTCTTCAATATCACCCCACTTCTCGCTGAAAGTTCTTTTATCCCTGACAACAGGTGATCCAGTCCCGGTAATCATTAAGTTTTTGTGGCCGTTATAATGAACAAAAACATCTCCTGCAATGATGTTCCTGAATCCTTCCAGGGCAGCCCTGAGGCAATAGTCATCATCTGCATATTCATGAGTCTGAAAACGTTCATCAAGGACGCCTATTTTTTCCGTCAAGGCGTGTGCGAAGATCATGCAGAAGCTGTCGAGATATTTTGCCTGAACACGACGGTATCTGTTCCTTTCCCTGAAAGATCTTGCATAACCTTCCAGATTATCTAAAAGGTTATTGTCAGCAACCAGGACTCGTTGCCGGCCGTCAATGTTAATGGTCATAGGACCAACGATGCCTGTGTCAGGCGAACTGTTGAGACATTCGAGAAGGCCGGAGAGCCAATCCTCTGTTACTGTGACCGAGTCATCAAAGATGACGATGTATTCTCCGGACGCCTCATGGATTCCGTGATTACATCTTCTTGCAAATCCCGTTTTGCCGTTATTTGTGACTAATTTATAATTTGAATGTTCCTTTATTAATTTTCGCAGCCACTTTGGAGGAGCGTATGAATTGTTTTCAGGGACAAGGATAATTTCATAAGGTTCTTTTGTATGCTGCTGAATACTCTGTATACACTTTCTGGTGTATTCCTGCTGATTTTTGAGGAGAAAAACGATAGATGTTAATCCCTTTTTATTTTCTTTTACCTTTACCTCTACCTGTCTTTTCCGCTGTTCTTTCTGCCTAGTCTCTTCCCACCAACGGCTACGCTCATCTGTCTTATGATCTGAGGGTAAGTAAGGTAATGGCAGGTAAAGGCTTTCCTCCGCAGGAAGCATAGCAGGCATCTGATAACCGATTCCATACGGAACATGAGCAGGAATTCGCCACTTTGTTTTAAATAACTCCCAATTATGCGTAAGGCTTTTATGGAAGTCGATTTTAGCGCTTTTGAATGTCTGACTGCCAGTATGATGAATAAACACGTCCCGGGCAATACGTGCGTTATATCCTGCTAAAGATGCCCGTACGCAGAAATCATCGTCTTCAAAATTTCCGCTGCCAAACCGCTCATCAAGCCCCCCGATGCGGTCGATAACTTCTCTTTTTGTGAGCAGGCAAAAACCGACAACACGATATATAGGGAAACTCTCTCCTTCGTGTTCTTTCCCCCATTTTAAAGCAAAGGCATTTATATCTTCTGTCTTTTTATAATCTACCTGCGGTATCAACTGTGGGCCATTCACATAATTTGACATAGGACCGACAATGGCTGTTTCAGGGTATCGCACAAATACATCCAGCATCCGGCGTAACCAACTTTCTGTAACAATTGTATCATTGTTGAGCAGCAGAATATATTCTCCCTTGGATATGGCGATTCCCTGATTATTGCCTGCTGCAAAGCCCAGGTTGTTATTATTCCTTATGACCTTCATGTTGGTTTTTTTCTGCGTTAGTAAACAGAGCCTTTCACATGTTTCATCAGTTGAACCGTTATCAACTACTATAATCTCGTAAGGTTCAGGAGTATGTTCTTCAATGCTGTTTATACAAAGCTCTGTCTGAGCCCACTCATTATGTGCAAGAATAATGATAGAGCTTAAGCCAGGTATGATATTCCCGCCAATGTTATCATCTTTCAGGTAACGTCTTTTGAGAACAGGAGGCAGGAGAGAATAGGGTTGTTCAACAGCTTGCTGATAAGCCTGAGGATGTGTAGGATGAATATTCCGCATTGAATGGTCAGAGTCCCACCTCTTCCAGACCTTTTCGAACCACCCGGGGATAACCTCATGTGCATGGCTGAAGGTTGAAATCTTTTTTAGAATCTCATCGTCACTATGGGCATAGCTTAGGTGATGACAGATACCGATATCCGGCGGGATCACCGCATGATTCTTACCGGCGGCAAGACGGTTCTGCGTAAAACGCACTTCGCCTGCCTTTACAAATACAGGTGGTTTCAGGGGCTCCCGCGGTTCAATGCGGTAACGGTATGATTTCCAGTATGTATCAAGAGATATGTGCCAGCAGTCGGTTTTGGGATTGCTGATCACCAGATCTATCATACGATTCAGCTCAGCCGGTTCATAGATTTCATCAGCATCAATAACAAAGCAGTATGTGTATCCTTTATCTTTAATAATCTCAAGTCCGGCATTCCTCTGGTCAGTCTCATTCGTCCATGTTCCCTCAACAATATTGATCTTGTTGTATGGATCAGGAAATGCCATGATATGTTTCAAGGTCGTTCGGTTATCAGTTTGCTGGCCATACCAGGGGCGGTCACTAACCAGGAAATAAACTGCATCAACTGCATGGTAAATGGATTCTATTGAGTCCTCCAACCATGCAACATCATCATAAACACAATAAACCGCTGCAAATGTCGGTTTCAGGGAGCGGAAACTCGCTCCCTTTGGCTTAAAATAGTCAATGCCCCAGAGTTCCATCGGATGAGGAACATTTCCTTTACCATAGTGGGCTTCGAGTTTCTGATAGAGCTTTTCTGCACTCTCCTGCGTGGAAGGCGGTTCTTTCACGGACTTGAAGCTTACCTGTCCTTCGTGATATATGAAGGTGTCGGTGGCAATAATAAGCTTGTAGCCTTTCTGGCGCAGCCTCCATGAGATTTCGAGGTCTTCACTCCCGAGGAATAGGTCTTCGTCGAGCAGGCCCGCTTTGTCCAGCACTTCACGTGGCAGGGCAATACAAAATCCCATCAATAGCCTGGTTTCCTTCTCCTGTCCTCTGTTCCACAGGTAAAGTTTTTCTGAAAGGTCATCTGCAAGAGTATGTTCGCGGAGTTCTTCCTTTGCATATAGCTGGGCGAATTGCGGTAGATTTACATAATTTGATAATGGCCCGACTGCACCGACTCCAGGTCTGAAGTGTGCCAACATTCGGTCTGCCCACAGAGGCGTAACTACTGTATCCGGATTGAGAAGAATAAGATATTCACCAGAAGAAGCACGTATGCCCTGATTGCAGGCGTATGAAAACCCCTTGTTATCATTATTTATTATTGTAGTAATCAGCTTGCCGGTTTCGTATTCCCTGAGGATGGTTTGTGTATTATCTGAAGAAGCATTATCTACCACTATCACTTCTGTATCCGGGGTATGTTTCAGAACACTGTCTATGCAGGCGCGGATAGTGGTTGCTGAATTGAAAGTAACAATGATAACGCTTACCTTTAGTTCATTCATTTTTGTTTTTGGTTTGAAGCGGAAAGAACCTTCGGGATCAACCAGCCTTTCCATGCCATCCTGTTCCAGAAAATCCGTATCATCCGGCACGATTTTGTCTTTCCACAGATTTTCAAAAAGCTGTCTGTTGGAGTCCATATCAACCTGACGTCCTTTGCTTTGAGCTTCGAGATGCATTACTACACTCTTTGGATTATAGACAACTCTCTTATTCTTTTCCCTGACTTTCAGGCATAAGTCAATATCTTCGCAGCCATTTCTGTATCGTTCATCAAACCCCCCGACTTCAAAGTAGAGCTCTTTTCGTACCAGCATGCATGCTGCAGTTACTATCTGATAATCCCTCTGTTTGTTCGCGCACGGGATATCTGCCGGAAGCCCCTTGTAAATATGATAGGGCTTCCTGGTTTTATAAAAAACAATGCCTGCATGCTGAATAGATTCATCAGGATACAGAAGTTTGCTACCCACAATACCAATATTCGCATCACTTTCAGCCAATTGAACCATTTCCTCCAGCCAATAAGGTTGCGGGATTGTATCATTGTTTAAAAAGAGCAGGTATTTGCCTTTTGCAATCTTTGCGCCCTGATTGTTTGCTTTTGAGAAGCCGAGGTTTTCCTTATTCATTATGGCATTGATCCGCCCCGCTGCCTCTTCCTGAAGTAGATAATCAGGAGTGCCATCAGAAGAATTATTGTCTACAACAATGATTTCATAGGCAATATTGTCGGCGGTCTGCCGAATCGCATCTACACACTGGCGTGTAAGTTTAAGGTTATCAAATGTCGGAATTATTATAGAGACAGTGTCCCTGCGTGTATTGAATACTTCATGCCTTAAAGTTCCGAGTGTTGTGGAACGGGCTTGAACAATAGAAGGGTTTTCCCCAGCAAAAGAATGTTTTGCGTGTATCACCTCCATGGTTCGGAGCATATCTGCCCGTCTGCCCGAGAACATTGTTGAACCATCTGTTCTGAACCGGTATTCAGCGGTAATTTTCCTGATATGGCCGAATTGAAACTTTCTTGACATCCGTATCCACAAATCCCAGTCTTCATGTGAAGTTAGAGCCTCATCAAAAAGCCCGACCTCATCAAGACATGATTTCTCATGCATAAAACAGAGTACAGGAATATAATTACTGATCAAGATCCGGTTGTAATCAAAGTCAGATGAAGAAGTAAGTTCTCTCTTCTTTATGATATATTTGCCGTTTTCTCCGGCCTGATAAGCCCTGTATGCATCTGTATAAGCCGCCCTATAATCGCTGCTTTCCAAAAAGTTAACCAGAGTTTTCAGGTGCTCCGGATAAAAAATGTCATCGTCATCAAGGTAGGCTATATATTTCCCGTTGGCAGCATTGATCCCTGTATTGCGGGAACCTGCCAGACCTTTATTGGTAGAGTGTTTTATATGAATTATATTCCCTCCGTGATTCTTTTCAGCTACCATGTCTTCAACATCAACCCCGGCATCATTGACAACGACTATTTCAAAATCTTTGTAAGTTTGATTCAGAATACTGTCCAGAGTCTCTTTGAGCATTTCAGGCCGGTTAAATGTGGGGACAATGACAGATATCATTGGATTTATCTTTTGCTCTTGCTCCTTCTTATTGCGTGAAATCAGGGGATAGTCAGAAACCCTGTAACTCATTCTGTATTTACTAAAATCGCAGGTTATATCTGCTTTTTCCCCATGCAATTTCCGAACCCTGCCTGTCTCCAGGTAGCTTAATTTTTCATTTGAAGCCTCGATTCCCTGAGGGGAGAGGAAATAGAGGCCGAGCAGTTCCGGAAAATGCCTGAAGGAATACTTCTCAGAGATACGGAGCCACCAGTCATAATCTCCGGCTACTTTCAGGGATTCATCGAAATAGCCGAACTCCTGGTGCAGACTTTTCCTCCACATTGGTTGCGGCCCCACACACGGACAATGGAATAACTGTACCCTGTCATAATCAGGCCAGTTGAAGTATCCAACAGGAGTACATTTGTCAAAAGTTTCATTCTCTGTTTCTGTGATGATCTGATCGCCATATACCAGAGCAATATCCGGGTTTTTGTCCAATTCTTGAGCCATAACCTCAAGAGCGTCTTTCCGGTGACGGTCATCGGTATTGGCGTTTGTAATATATATGACTCTTGAAGCCTTGATTCCTCTGTTCCAGGCTCCATAGACAGTTTCACGTTTTTCAGTACGCACATATATAATGTTCTCATGCTGTTGCTGAAATTTATTTACTACATCACGCTCATTTTCCTCTGAACCGCTGTCAACGACTACTATTTCAAGTTCTCCCTTTTCATAGAGGGTCTGATTAATTAGGTCTTCTAAACAGCCGCGGATGAATTTTTCTGAATTATAGGCTGAAATGATAGCTGAAACCTTTATTTGTGTTTGAAAGTGTTTTGTGATTAGTTCTCCGGTTTCATGAGAGGATAAAAGATATTTATCTTTATTTTTCATTGTATTCGCGATATCTGTAATGAAGGCCATATATTTATCCGTGTAATTCCTATCGGGTCCGTTATAAAGCGACATGTTATAGTCAGTATATGGTCCGGTAAGCCAGGTTTTTTGATGTGTAAAGTGATAACATAGATTATCGGATTGCAGGATATGAAACTTTGAATGGGAGGCCATTATAGCGGCAAAAGCATTGTCCCAGCCTATTTCTCCAAAAATGTAGGGTTGAAAAAGCTTATGGTTTTTCCTCCACCAATCAGTTTTTAACACAAAAATATCATATCCCTTAATTTCAAGCTGGCCAGAGAAGGTTTTTGTATCAGGATCAACACTCTCTATATCGAATCTGGATATGGCAATAGTTTCAAAGCCTTCCTTTAGTAATCTGCGAACTTCGTCGATTAGACGGGCGGTAAAAATGATATCGCTGTTAGACAGAGCAAACCAATTGATGTGTTTCTGCTGAGCCCATTCTGAAGCTATATCAAACAGGTCAGTTACAAAAGGTTTTCGCTTTCCGTCAATTTTCAGTTCAAGATTTGAGCTTCTCTTAAGTAAAGGAGCGACTTGCCAGCCTGGCGGTTGTGAAAACTCGTCAGTATAACAGATGTTCAGGGGTATGATATCCGATTTCATCAGATTGGAGATACTTTTAACGCTTTCCTGCTGGCGTTCTGATTGGCCTTGATCTTTGAAAGGCACCAAATTTGTGGCAATAACAATTCTATCTCGGGAATCATCGGGAGTGATTACAGAGTCCCTAATCTTTGAATTTTGATCTTCCTGTTTGGTTTGTTCGGGTAGTGCAGGCAGGATGACTTGAGTCTTTTCTTGCAATGCTTTTTTATGTTTAAACTCTTCTTCAATTGCTTTCAGTCTCTGTCTCCCTTCAGTGAAAGCAGGGTGTGCTGCCAGTATTTCTTTCAGAAACTGTATGGATGATTCGTAATTTCCCAGGCGGTAAGCTACATCAGACGCCAGATATTTGACCCTCCATTTGAGCAGATCTGGTCCCTTGCCTGCTTTTATATATGCGGATAGTGAATCTTTTAACAATTCCCGCTTTTCAAGCGCTAAACCACACCAGTAGTACAGCAGTGATTCGTTTTCATCAGCATTTGATGCTCCCTGCTTAATAAGAGCGAAAATATCTGTTTTCATATCGGATACGCTATTCTCAGCCTTCAGGAGTGATGAGATATCCATTTCTTTAGATTCGGTAAACATCTCTTTCAGACGGGTCATGGCAGTGATAAGATCACTACAGTCGGGTCGTTTCTTTAATACGAAAAACAGACGGCTGAGAGTGTTAAGCGAATCAGTTGGATTTAGGGATGCATCCTTCATAGTACTTATGATTTCTCTAACTCCGGAAACAAACTGCGTGCAGGAGTTCCCCCAGGAGAACCGTTTGGCGTTTTCGATGCCTCTGGCAATGTAAGTTTCCCTTATATAAGGTTCCTGTATTTTGATTAATGCATCTCTCATGCCTGCAACGTCATGTGCGTCGACATACATGACACTTTCTCCTGCAATCTCAGGAATAGACGAATTACGGCAGGTAATAACAGGACAGCCTGATTGCATGGCTTCAAGAATAGGCAGTCCGAAGCCCTCATATTGTGATGGGTAAACGAGAGCGATTGCACCACTATATGCGATCGAAAGATCCCTGTCGCTCAGGAAGTTAACCTGACAGCGGGTCTCTTTGATGTACGGGAGAAAGACTTTTTCGAGTTCTTTTGCACCACCTGTACAGAGGATTTCATAATCCGCTTTATTCTCAAGGAGTGAGAATGCTCTGAAAAAAAGGTGGGCATTCTTATAGAGTGATCTGTGCCCGACGATCATAAAATAATGCTTTAGAATATTGTATTTTTTCTTAAAGCTTATTATTTCCTCTAAACTATTTTGTTTGAATTCTTCAGATACTGCATTATGGACAAGATACTTATTTTTATGTGAATAGTGAGGATAAAGTTTTCTGAAATCATTCATGGTTGATGCAGATACTGAAAAATATGCATGCGCTTTTTCGATTGCTTTTGCCTTTGCTCTCCATTCAGGCAGGGACAGGTCCATGCCTGTCAATTCCGGTATCATGTCGTGTAACACGATCGCACAACGGGAATTCTCAGGATAGGTGTAATACGTTGAGATAAAGAGAGAAGCATTTTCTTCCCGGCAGATTTCTTCAAGATATAATGAATCATCTTCAAAATTTATATGGTCATATCCCTTTATGGTTTTCCATCTAATCCCCGGAATGAAAGGGGCTGTTGAATCTCTGTCGAGCAGGAGAACCCGGTCGGCTAACGGTGTGTATGATAATTCGGTAAGTAGCGATTTCCATACGCGGCTGATTCCGAGAGGCCGGCCTTGCTGCATATAGAACGTCACCCCATCAATGATGATCTTGTTCTTATTTTCATGTTCATCGGATTGGACCGGCCTGATATCCTTTTTATCACCCTTGATCCGGATGAAATTTTCAATGCGCTCTTTTATCGTTCCCTGAGAGATGTCACTGCTGTTTGCCCAGTGGAGAATCTCAATCAACAGTTTATCCAGAGTAAAATGTTCGAGGGTTTGTTCATGGCCTTTTTGGGAAAGCTGCTCAGAAAATTCTCTGTTGGACGACAGCAGGCGAACTGCTTCTAAGAGTTCTTCCTTTGTGGAATAATACAGCAAATCCTGCCGGTCAGTGAAAAGGTTATCCAATTGCGCTATTCCGGTGCGGTTAGTAATCAATGCACAGCCGCAAGCAAGGGCTTCAGTCACCCTCGATGGATGATACGCAGAGAGTGTCGGCAAATTCACAGCAATCTGATAATTGTTAAAGTCCTCAACGACTTTATCAGGCTTCTGCCCTTTGATATAATCCAGAACTTCAACAGCGTTGTTATCTATGAGAAACTGCATGAACTCGCGTCTTTGATCATATGTCTTGCTTGTAAAATGCGGGGTTATCTGTCCCCTGAAGAATGGTCTTGCTATCCTCTCCCCGAATCGTTTCTGAATGGAAAAGATCCTCTCGTCAACACCGAGAACCTGACAAAGAAGCGGTTTGTTCATTTGTTTCCAGAAGTCTGTGTCATTCAGGTCGATATGCACAATACCGTTAACACAGTGAGCAGCTGAATGAGCTGCAGTTTTCATTAAAGTGTTGTCAAACAGTATGCAGCTTTTTTCAATAGCTTCGTGAGAAAAAAGTATTTTCCGTATGTTTGCGTTTACCCACCGGTCTTGCCATTTTCCCGATGTGTGCAGCATCTGTGAATGCCAGTCAAAACCCGGAAGAAGCATGATATCAGCTTGTGGATTAAGTAAATACGACCATAACCCGTTGTCGTCTGTAACATCAGTGGATCCCCACTGACCCTTAGGGGTGAAAACTCTGTTCAATATGCCCAGTTTGTGAGCTGCATTCGCCCATCCTCCGTATACACCCCATGAATGTGTTCCGGTAGCCTGAAGGACAATATCAACTTTTGGCTTGCTGCCTGTATGATGGACTAAGGGAGGCGCTGAAATTTTCTGTTCTGCAACAGGAGGGGTAAGATTTTTATCAGGAATAAAATATATTCCTCGTCCGGCAGGGACATTATTCGTTAGGTTAAGTTTTTCCTGATTCCGGGCAAAAGTCAATTCATAAGCTTTCTCGATAATACCCTTTATGTCTTTCCCCATCTCATTGAGTAAAGGTTCATTCCTGGCAATATGGAAAAACTCCACCAGCAGTCCGGGTGTAAGTGGTTTATCGGTATACCGCTGTCTTACTCGGTACATTTCTACCCAGCGGTTGAAGCCGCTTGATGCAGTCTTGATCTCGTCATACCACCGGAAGGCGGAAAGGAATTCGTCCATAACCACAGCTTCGAATTCTCTACCTGTGCGTATCCAGTATTCAACATCAAATTCATTATTGAGAGATTCATCAAGAAGGCCGGCCTTATCTAAAGCTTTTCTGTTGATAAAAACCGATGGCTGATTAATGTAATTCTGACCATCTATCAGCGTATTTGCATCGAAACCGATAGAGTCGGAAAAAGGCCTGATAATGTTGCGGTGTTTATCGACGATATTGCCATTGCCGATATATAAGCCGGCTTCCGGGTATTTCTGATAAGCCTGGGCAATGTAATTCAGGGTATTTGGATAATAGAAATCGTCTGAATTAAGCCAGGCAAGGATATCGCCAGTTGCACGAATGAAACCTTTGTTGATTGCATGTGCCTGCCCTCTGTCTTTCTCACTCACCCAGTATGCCAGATACTGTTCATACTTTCTGATAATTTCTACGCTCTGGTCGGTAGAACCACCGTCCATGATGATATATTCGAGGTTCGGATACTTTTGGTTGAGAACACTTTGGATAGTCTCTTCAAGAAATTCGCCCTGATTATATGATGGCGTGACTATGCTGATCTTAGGAAGTTTTTTGGAAGGCATTATTACTCCTCTGTCATAAGGTTTTAAAATACAATGAGATGATGATATTTACATTTATTATAAGAAGTGACAAGTTCTTATTGCAACTTGCTAAGGCAGTTGCTTGCAGGCGTATTAGTAGGCTTACACTTTCTTGATCCAAATGCTTCCGCCTGAATTTTTTAGACATAAAGGCATTTCTTTCACGAATTTGTCCCTGTAGAAATGAGCTAAAAAAGTATTGAAAAACTGGATTCTGAACTCATTATTATATTGCAAAAAAGCTCTCAGGAAGTAAGCTTCATTCCATGCCCTGCCTTCATATATCCATTCTTTCGGATATTCAAAAGGGTAAAAGATATTATGTAAATTAATATAAACTCCTTTTTTAAGATTTGGGAGGATCTCAAAGAAGATAAAATTCAGATCACCCCCAGTTTTTACCACATGGCCAGAATCTATGAAAAGAATATCATCAGCTGACAAAACAGAGAATTCATTCAGCGGAACCTCCTGAAGTTTCCGGGAAATGATTTCGATCTTGTCTTTATCCTTATCTTTGATTAAGGAAAGGAGGAGTTCCGGATAGGGATCAATAAAAGTACATGATATTCCTGAAGTAAAGAAAATTTCATTTGTATCTAAAATAACGCACGATGAATATCCTGAACCAATTTCAATAATCCTTTTTGGTTGAACATATCTAATCATGCAATATAAAACAATGGCATCAGAATACGAATAAGATATGTTGTCAAAAAAATATCTAATGTTATCTTGTTTTTCAGAATTAAATGGTTGTTCCTTATAGTATTCTTTAAATTTATCAAATAACTGTAATTGGCCTTCTTCGTTCAAATCAATCCCCGGGATATTTGCCGGAATAACATCGAAAATTTTATCCTCCTTCATTTTGATTTCTTCTATCGAAGGAACAGGAGAATAAACATGTCCCGGAGGCACCCATGTTTTATATCGATCTCTTTCAAGAACCAGATTTGCTATTTTTTTGCGGGCCTCAAAAAGTTCATCTGGAGGCTGCTGTTTTGATTTTTCATATTTCGGGGTTGTTCTATCAACTGGTTTTTGAAGCAAAGCTGCAAACTGAACGTAACAGGAAGGATCAAATTGTGCATTTGTTATCCTGTAAATTGTTAAACGCAAGTCTCCTATGTTATTTTGAATGCGGCTTTTTAGACTCCCCGGATCATAAAAACGGCCGAAGCGATTATTAAACTCTTTTACGCAACAGACAATCTCCTTATCTTCAAACCTGACATTTTGAGATACAGCGATAACTGGATTAGTAACAATACTGTACGCATCAGCAAGATATAGTGGAACTATACACACCAAACCGCCGGGTTTCAGTACCCTGTCTGCTTCACGAATAAATCCGATATCCGAATCCCCCTCGAAATGTTCAAAAGAGCAGTGAAGTGCCATTTTAGTTGCAAACTCATCCGGGACAGGCATCTTTGCAGCATCTCCTCCAAACTGACTGCCATTGAACTCTGATAGATATGAAAGGTCCTGTCTGAATGTCTTTGCTCCAAACAGATTATTATAAATTATCGGTACTGGACTTCCTTCACTTGCAATATCAATGTAGACATCTTTTTCATCAAGCCCTAATAAAGTGGCTGCAATGTAATGTTCCAATGATTTCTCGGTGAGGTTACAGGGATAATAGTCAAGAAACTTTTCCATGTATCGTGATGTCTGAAAATAATTCCGGTAATTATCTATATCAATCTCATAATCTTCCACAGCAAACCCGAGTTCAGATAGTTTATAAACTATCTTATCGGATGAAGCAAGAGGATAGCCCTTCTTAACAGGCTTTCTTATTTGGAGAAAGGCAAGCTCGAACAGGATATTATTAAGACCTTCCCGGGAGTTTTCATAATCGTCACGCTGAATATATCCGGTTGTTTTTTGAGTAAGGTATGAAATATTCTTGAGATCCACAGGTGTGATAGCGACTATTTTATGAATAAGATTAAGAGCTTCTTTGTATTCACCCTCCTTGATAGATTTATCTGCATCAGTAATGAGCTGAACAATATTCTCCAACATATTAATCTAAATCCTCCGGCGGTTTTTTTAATGACCACTTTCCTCTGTTCTCAGAAAAGTGTAATTCTCCTTGAAAATAATCCTTTGCCAAATGTTTAGCCTTGCCCCCCTGCAAATGAAGAGAATTGGACATAATTAAAGCATTTGAATCGAGATGCTTGCAAAATGGTTTGTTGTTTATCCAGTAAATTTTTTTTATGTTTCCCTCCATTTCAAAGCCTTCTGATAAGTTGATGTTACTGTCATATTTTTTCTGATCAACTATTAATGATATGTCACCAATCCTCTCGGGGTTTCTTTTTTTATATTCATGAAAGGCTACCATATCACTCAAGCATCCCTGAGACCAGGCTTGTTGTTTTGCTGTTTCCACTAAACTGTCATACAAAGACGGACTGGTAAAACACTGTGTTACAAAATTACAATAATCTCTTAATCTGTTAGTGCTATTTATAAAATTGAAACCCGGTGACCAATCATGTGAAAGGCTAAAATCATACTCGGTAAGCTTCTCTTGTTCTTCATTTATATCGGTAAATAACATAATATCTGAATCAAGATAAAGACATCGTTCAATGCGATTTTGCGACATAAACTCTTTTAGGATAAACCATCTCTGAAAACAAAATAACTCAATCCACGGAGGGTTTGTACTGTGATGTCTATATATCATCGAAAACAATTCAGATTCTATGCAATACTTTTCTAAATTATGATGTTCAATAAAATCGAAATGATCATTTGAAGGGTCACCGATTAAATAAACTTTTGTATCAGGATTTGATATCTTTGCTTGAGCCAGGGTATACGTCAAATATTCATTGTTCCCGATATGTATGAAAACGATCGGCAGAGTTTGCTTCCTGATTGGGCTTGCTGAAAAGTTATTCATCAATCAGTTGCCGGTTTTGTAAGCAACGCCGCGAACTGGACATAACACGAGGGGTCAAAATTTGCATTTATTATTTTGAAAATCTTTAATGTCACATCCCCCAAATTGCTCTGTATACGGCTTTTCAGTGTTGCTGGATCATAAAAACGGCCGAAACGGTTATTAAACCCTTTTACACAGCAGACAACCGCCTTATCCTCAAATGCAATATTTTGAGATACAGCAATAACAGGATCGGTTACAATGCTGTACTCCTGAGCCAGGGACAATGGAACAATACATGCAGACCCACCGGGTTTCAGTACTCTGGTTACCTCACGAATTAATACAATGTCCGAGTCTCCTTCGAAATGTTCAAAAGAACCATAAAGACCTACTTTGGTCGCAAAATGATTCGGTGCAGGCATATTTGCCGCATCCGCTCCTATAAGGTCACCTTTGAATCCTGAAGTATATGAAATGTCCTGGCGAAATGTTTCTGCTCCAAAGAGCTTTTTGTAAATTATAGCTACAGGACTGTCTTTAGCAGCAATATCAATATACACATCTTTTTCATTGATCTCTAATAATTTAGCTGCAATATAGTGTTCCAGGGACTTTTCTGCGAGATTATTTGGATAATTAGCAGAATATTTTTCTTTATATTGTGCTGAATCAAAGTATTTCTGATAGTCTTCTATATCGACTGAATAGTCACCCATGGCAAGTCCCGATTTGATGATATTATGAGCAATTTTATCAACTGAATCAGCTAAAAAAACAGGATATCCTTTCCTCTTGGGTTCTCGTATCTGTAGATAGGCAAGTTCAAAAAGTATATCGTCTAAGACATCCCGGGCCGTTTCAAAATCAAGTTCTTCAATAAGATGATCTATTTTTTGAATGAGTAACATAATCGTTTTTGAATCTTCGGGCAAAAAAACAAAGGCTCTTTTTATAAGATTGGTTGTTTCCGTGGGTGCATTCAGTATTAATGCATTCTGTATAAGTTTCGATGCGTAAGCCCATTTATCTTCTCCGGAGGTAAGGACTTCAAGGTCGTTTGAGGCTTTCAAGTAATCAGGCCAGCGTCCTGAAACATAGGAGAGTATTCTTTTTGCAGCCTCACGGTCATCTTCTTTCCATTTTAGCTCACAGTAAAGGGCGAGCAGATCCGGTGATAAAGGATATTGCTCAATAGCTTTTTCTATCGCTTCCAATGCCTCATCCAGGTTCGAAGATGCCATCTGTTCAAACTTTCCAATATCAATGGCTTCTCTGAAATCAACTAGAACATCTGTTTTCTCCGCTATTTGTTGTCTTTCTGTGCTTGCTGTAGAAATAGTTGAATGATTTGAAAGAAGAGGTATGTCGGCGTTCATGTTTTTTATAGACCATTTTTTACTGTCTTCTGAAAGGTATAGTGATCCCCTGAAATGTTTTTTTATTAGATGTTTCGATTTGCCCTGAAAATGAAGTGAATTAAACCTGATAAGGGAGTCAGAAGCAATTTCTCTGCAATAGGGAGTGCCGTCTGTCCATATTACTTTTTTAACACCACCCTCTGTCTCAAAGCCTTCTGAGAGGTTTATGTTGGCATCATGTTTTGTTTTGTCGATTATTAAAGAGATATCACCGATTTTGTACTTTGTTCTTTTTTGGTATTCATAAAAAACCACCATATCACTCAAACATTTATGAAATTGCCGATCTGATGCCTCTACCAAACCGTTATAGAAAGACTGACTGATAAAGCATTTCACAATAAAGTCACAAAACTCATTCAATATTCCGCTATTATGGATTATATTGAAACCCTGACCGCAACCGAATGAAAGCGTAAAAGCACAGTCGCGATATTTCAAGTCTTCCTGCTGTATATCTGCAAACAGCAGCACGTCAGAGTCAAGGTAGAGGCATTGTTGAATATTATTATGCTTCATGAATTCTTTCAGGATAAACCATCGTCTGAAACAAAAAAGCTCCCCGTCATATGAGTTTGTACTGTGATGTTTATAGAGTTTTGAAAAGAGTTCGGCTTCTGAAGAATAATTTTTTATATTATGGTGTTCTACAAAGTCGTAGTTATCATTGAACAGATCTCCGATCAGATAAATTACCGCAGCCGGATTGCTTAGTCTGGCCTGGGCCAGGGTATATTTTAAATACTCAGAATCATCAATATGGATGAAGACTATCGGGAGATTTTGTTTTTCGGCATGCATTTTCAATTTCCTGAATTAATTATATAGCTCTCCTTCTGTTTTCTTCAACAAAGTCAAAAAAAATCTCGTACGGATGAAAAAAGAGATTTTATGAATTGATCTGTGTTATATAAATAAAAAGAAAACCATGATGAAAAAAATTGTAATACGCGGGCCCTGGCACGAAAGAGACAGGAAATATATAGCTGATTCGGAAGATTTACAGATTATTCATTTTCCCGGCCTGAATTCAACTGAGGATTATACTTCCTTTATAGAAGCCGTAAAACAGGCGGATTTAGTGATTTTTGGCTTATTCGGATCGAATCTGGTTTCTCACTTTGAAATCCCTGAACTGCTCCTTTTTCTCCATGATAATAATATAAGAAAAGTTTACTGGACCCAGGATGCCCAGCATGAATGGGGTATGGGACTGGAGTATCAGCGGTGGTTTCACAGATATTATTTGAATTACTCAGGCTATATGGATAAATATGACGAAGTGGAAACCTGCTGGCTGCCAAGCTGTTTCTTTTCTATTGGAATAGATGAGTTAACTGAACTGATAAGCTTTCCAAAAGAAATAGAGAGAGATATCATTTTCCCTTATACACACTATAGCCTTGACGACAGAATACTTGTTGCCAAAAGAATTCAGGAAAAACTTTCAGATTACGGCTTGAATTCCTATCTGGGAAATATAGAGTTCGGATTGCCGTATCTCAGGTCTATACAGGAATCAAAGATTTGCCTGAATATCAGCACACTTGGAAGTCTGAATATCCGTAACTTTGAGGTTTTGGCGCTAAACCGTATTCTGCTTACCGAAAGAGTTGCAGATCATGATCGCATAAAAATGGACATGTCGCACACGTACTTTTTCAAAAGAGACCTGACAGACTTTGATGATGCTTTGAAAAAGGCTTTAAGTGATACGGCAACGGATATACGAACTTCAGGTGATATTCTGAATAATCATATGCTTGTGCATAGATATATAGAGCTTATCAACAATGAGCTTAATACACAATACAAAGTGCAGAATATTGATATCCAGGCGGTTGGAGATACTATGCAAATAGTCAGGAATATTAGAGAATTACTGGGGGCTGAAAAATTTAAAGAGGCAGGCAGGATTATAGATCAGGCTATCGAACAATATCCGAATTCTCCTGATTTGCGTAATCTAATGGGAGAGTTTCTTGTTAAAACAGGGGAGATTGAGGAGGCGACAAAGGTTTTTTTAGACATTGAAGAACGTTGGCCATATCATGTTGATACATTAAATAATATTGCAATTATACTGTGTTTTAAGGAAGAGTGGCATAAGGCAAAAAAACTGTTGCGGGGGGCATTAAAAATTAGTCCTTCCAATAAGAGTGTTCTTGAAAATCTTAAATTTGTACAGAATGAGCTTTTAGCGTCAGAGGCAAAGAAATTTCTTCAACATGATAATTATTTTGAAGCTAAAAAAAGGCTCGAGAAAATATTGGCCTCTGACAATCAGCATATCGAGGCACTGAATCTTCTTGCACTAATTCATATAAAAAGAGGCAACCTTGAGGAAGCTAAGAAAAGCCTGTCTTTGGTTTTACAGGAAGACCCCGCCAACGAAGAAGCTAAAGAGAACCTTCGGTATATAAATCAGCAAAATGAATAAAGTCAAACTCAAATCCAGCGATAACAATAGTAAACGCTTGAATCATCCGTCATTGCGAGCACCCAGAGGGTGCGTGGCAATCTCATTGGAAAAGACGAGATTGCTTTATTTCATTCGCAATGACATTTCTTATCGTTGGATTTGGGTCAAAGGTTTCTTTTAGAGAAAGGGCTATATCGTCTGCAGACTTAGCAGTAGCAACTACGATTTATCTTATTTTTACAAAAAGCACAGAGTTTTTGTCGTCAATTAGTTGATATTCTCCTCTCCTGATCCTTTTGTTTATATCATCGATGATTTTCTGATCCACTCCCCAACCAGGCTCATACATAATCACAATGTATTGAACATCCGGTTCTTGCCGGTGGAAATTATATTCTTCAAAAATTTTAAAAACTTCAAACTCATAAAACTTCTCTAATCCCGGCAAATGGCCTAAATATTGATAATTAGAGATAATCTTTCCGCTCAGTATATTGTTATTTTGATAATTATAGACCATCTCATTAATGGGTCTATAACCAATCTGTTTTTGCAAAGAGATTTGCCGGTTAGTCAGATACGCCCGGTTATAGAACAAAGTTGGCAGAACCAGAAAAAAGGCAAGAAAAATCAATATTTCAAAAAGCTTAATACGAAACAGAGGCTGTTGTTGTACAGTATTATTGTAAAGAACGGTGTCATTATTCTCTGTTGCAGCCCTCATATTTATGATATGAGTTTTTGTGAATTTCTGCCATGCTCTTTGCGCAAGGCTTGCCATATTTTCTATGCCTTTACCTACCGATAGCCCAATCAGGGGAATAGCTGTTGCCAAGTATCTTACATCAGTTCCATAGAAAAAGACCCATAAGCATAAGATAGGGCATATTAGTGTTGTTATGATCAATCTGTATATTCTGTCAAAGAAGCTAAAGAACAATGGGAATGCTATGAAAAAAAAGATATAGGTTATCGGTATTTTTGAATTGATTAATTGAATCGTATTTTTTGCTGAAATTAATTGATCCATTTTAAATCTTAAAAGATATGACCCTGCATATTTATAAATATCCCATGGAGTTGCGATAACGCCTATTACGACAAATACGATAAATATGAGTGCAATAATTTTGAATTTATCGTATGGTTTCATAGACTTTATATTTTTAAAAATAATAAAAAAAGATAAGAACGGATAGAGGAATGCAAACAGAATACCGGGAAATTTGGTAAACGCAGCGCCGACTGAAAATGCAGCTCCCAGAAGGAGAAACTTCTTCTTTATAGCTAGATCGCTTGCATTATAACTTACCATTAAACTATATATTGCAAGAAAAACAAAAAAGGAAACAGGGATATCGGCATATCCTTCAGATATATAATCTCCAAGTAAAATTCTGATTAAAATCCCTGTTGCGATAATACCAATATAATGCCCTATCGATTTCTCTCGTAATGCCAGATCTAACATCAAAAGCAGGATATACAATGGGAAGAGCGCCATAATTGATTTGGCAAAGAATTCAAGTTTTGAATCAGTAAACACATATGTCAAAGACCAGTTTGCCGGGAGTAATTGCGGGTATTGCCAATTAGACCACATCATCACAATTTTATTTTCAGACCAACCTATTGCCCATAGGTTCCATGACATGACAGCATCCCATGAAGTAAATACTTGACCTATATTTATAAGGAGTTGCTTTGTATACCATAAAATGGTAATGGTAGCAAGGGCGATAATTGTAAACCTAAGCATGAACTGGATTAAGGAATAAGGATTATGTTTTATTCCGTTGGTTGTGTTTCGCAGGGAGGATATGAATAACGTGCTGCGCATTTTTATTGTTAGAACCGGCTGATTTAAAGAGGGATAGATCATTATGAGAAAAATGAGCATTTCAATCACAAAAATAATAAGCACGATGGTTCTTATATAGAGGCCGAGTCTTACAAGAAGAAAAACTATAAGATAGTTCATGATGAGGCTGAGGGCAAAGGAAAATATGAGAATTCTGATTTTCCCCTGAATGTTTAGGGGTTTAATGACTAAAAAGCCGGGCAGGAAAATCATCTGGAAGATAGAACAAATTCCCAGGAGAAACATCATTAACTATACTGCATCCTTTTAAACAGAAGCAATAATACTTTGAAAATATTTTTTCCAGGCACTGTGCGGTAACCCCCATTTGCCCCCCTTACCCTTTCGCCCCGGCGAGTCCGCCTGAGTGCGGAAAGATGGGATGAAAAGGCAAGATTGCCACGGGCTTTGCCCTCGCAATGACGAATAAAGCCATAGAGTTATTCTGTTGTCATTGTGAGGAATCCATCCCCCTCTGTCATTGCGAGGAACGGAGTAACGAAGCAATCTCTTTTCTGGAAGGAAGAATGTCAAATAAAAGGCAGGATTGCCGCGCTTCGCTCGCAATGACGTTGAAGGTGAGATTGCCCAACTTTGAACATCAAACTTTTAACTTCACTTAACTCTTTATGCCTAACGCTTTACGGTTTTTGTCGCTTGCCGGCTATCCAGTTTGACAGCTTGTATGCATACCGTTATGTTGCTTTTCACACTTCACTTTTCACCCTTCACGGTAGTTATATTTTGTAATTCTGCCACAACATTTCCGACTGAAACACTTGTAGCAACCCTTACCGGTATTCTTTTCTCATCATCCGAAATCCAGATCAGGATGTCCCCCTTTCTCTGAAATAATCCTTCAGATTGTAATGTCGGTTTCACTACGATAGTATCTATTTCACCGCCATGCGCAACTTTTAATTTCTCTTTTTTAAGGACATCGATTTGTGCTTTATAGAATTTGTTGCTGTCAAAAATATCAATATAAACTGTCTTCCCGACCTCAAGAGGCTGGGTTCTCAGGTAATAGAATCCGGAGATGACATCCCAAATAGTATCACTTTTTATGGTGTGTTCATCCCTGGTATCTTTCAGATAATTGAAGAAAGTAATGATTTTATGATTGACATCAAATATTGTCTCCTTGTTGCTCCTGTATTTGCCCTCATATTGTTGTATTCTGAAGTTAACAGGATTTCCGTCCATGATCACACTCTCTGCGAAGTCTTCCACTTTATAGAAAGCAGAAATGAAGGGAGCAGAATGTACTTGTGATGTAATCCTTATAACGCCATTATTATCAGTTGCTTCAAGGACAGCTTTCCCCACATGAATACCGAGCCAGGAGATATCATAATAAAATATTTCCCTTGCTGTTTTTACGATCTGAAGAGGTTCTTTTTTATAGAAAGATTCCTCGGATTTAATGTATGCAATCTTATCCCCTTTTCCCTGAACCAGTGCTTTTGCAGCTGTATCTTGAGCCGGAAATTCTTCTCCATTCTGAAGAAATTCTCCCTGATTTTGCGATATATCCGATGTTGCTTGTACAGGTTCACGCGGAGCTTTTGCGATGCTATCCTTAATTCTCTGCTTTTCCTCACTTTGGTTGATATTCTTATTACTGTCTTTAAGACTGTTCTCTTGCATATCATGCTTTCCGGAAAACCTCTTCAGCAGATTGTAATCAGTTGACTTCCTCAAATCGTGTTTTATTGTTTTTTCTACTTCAAGATTTACAAACATTACCTTGAACACGCCGCGATTAAGGAATCGAAAGTCGGAAATACCTGAAAGTGCAAAAATGAAACTGACATGAACTATCAGAGAAAGGATCAGGGAGACAACAAAGATCTTATTGCGTCTAAGATCTGGCATAAAATTATCTTATCACAAAGTTAGCGGTAGAATGTCATTGCGAGCGAAGCGTCCACCTCAGCGGATCCGCCGGGGCGGAAAGCAATCTTCTGAGCTTACATACCACGTCGTCCCGAAAGCATTCGGGACTCCTCACAAAGACCATAAAGGAGGGATTGCCGCACTTCGTTCGCAATGACATATAAGACAATGAGTTTCTTTTTGTCATTGCGAGGCGCGACAGCGACGTGGCAATCTCGTGGTAATATAATATCCATGGAAAATCAATATTATGTTTATATGCTGACAAATAAAAGTAATACTGTCATATATACAGGGATTACAAATAATCTAAAAAGAAGAATTTATGAACATAAAGAGAAATTAGTTGAAGGATTTACCAAGAGATATAACGTAACAAAATTAGTTTATTATGAAATTTTCCGTGATGCTGAAAATGCAATCATGAGGGAGAAACAGATCAAAAGTGGTTCAAGAGCAAAAAAGATTGCATTGGTCAATGGCATGAATCCAACATGGAATGATTTGTATAATGATTTATGAGATTGCTTCGCTCGCAATGACAAACAGAAAGCCAGATTGCCGCACTTTGTTCGCAATGACAAACTGAGGCGAGGTTGCCACGGGATTTGCCATCGCAATGACGAATAAAGCGATAGAAGTTATCCTATTGTCATTGCGTGGAATTCCTTCTCTGTTATTGCGAGGAATGGAGTGACGAAGCAATCTTGCTTTGCACGTGCAATAATGACTATATTTAAATATCACTTTAACCAACGATAGAAAAATAAATGTTCATTCTTAAAAAGATAATATCTTCCATTTTAATGCCGATGCCTTTAGGTTTCTTAATTGCCTTGATAGGCCTCTTTCTTCTCTGGTTTACAAAAAAACAGAAAATGGGGAAGGGTTTCGTAACAGTTGGTATATTTCTTATGTTGCTCCTGAGCTATGGTGTAATATCGGATCAACTCATAAGACCACTTGAAAGGAAGTATGAGCCGGATAACATGCAACTTCAAAATCAAATCCCCGCAGAAGAGAGAATTTCCATAAAGTTTATCGTTGTCCTTGGCGGAGGGCATACATCGGACATAAAGGTTCCAATAACGAGTCAACTTGGTGAAGATTCTCTAACGCGTTTGATCGAAGGAATCCGGCTTCACCGAAAATTTCCTGCGATGAAACTTATCCTATCCGGAGGAAGTGTATTCGATCCAATACCAGAGGCAAAGGTTATGGCAGACCTCGCAAAGGAAATCGGAGTTAATGAAAATGATATTATTCTTGAATCCAAATCACAGGACACAATAGATGAAGCTAATCTTATTAAAACTATAGTGAATAATGACAAGTTTTTCTTGGTAACCTCAGCATCACATATGCCCCGGTCAATGGCAATGTTTAAAAAACTGGGAATGCATCCGATCCCTGCACCCACAGGACACGAAGTTAAAGATAAAAAATATTTCAATCCTTATTCTTTCTTCCCGGGTGCGGGTAATATTCTCAATTCTGACAAGGCCATTCATGAATATTTAGGAATACTCTGGGCGAAGCTGAGGGGACAGATATGAACCGTGAAGCGTGAGGTGTAAAGAGTAAAGTGTTATTAACACAGCTGACACCTAACGCATTTCGCCTCACGATTTACGGTCTTTACGCTTTTCATGCTTTACATCTCACATGAGATGTCATTGCGAGGAACAGAGTAACGAAGCAATCTTTTTTGAAGGCGGAAGTACAAACCCAAGGCAAGATTGCCACGCTCTGCTCGCAATGACGTTGACGGCGAGATTTCTAACCTTGAACTTTGAACGTTGAACTTACTCCTTACGTTTTACTCTTTACGTTTTAGCTTGCTTATCAGTCTGCAGGCTTTCAATTATCAAAAGGATTTACAATAAGAATTCCTTCAATGAATTGTCCTGAATTCAAGTCCTCAGTAAGTATCCTGTCAACCTTTGCTGTATAGGCTGCAACAACCACCAGAGCGTCCCAGAACGAGATGTGATATTGTTCTTCTATTTCAGATGCCCTGATAACAGACAATGAAGTATTTTCCCTGATCTCCCAGCATAGATATGATCTAATCACTTCTCTTGCTTCCAAAAGTGAGAGAGGTGATAGAATTTTTCTGGTAACATTTATATAAAATTCCTGCAAAACCTGGGTGCTTAATACGCCTGTCCTGTTTTCCCACAGGTCTTTCACGATCTTGCGTGAAATAGAGTGTTTATTGCCTGCATCAATGTCATGGGCATATATAAGTATGTTTGTATCAAGAAAGATTTTACCGCTCATGAAGTTCTTCCCTTGAGCAGATCTTGCCTCCGAGATGAAAACCTCTGTCCAATATTTTTATCGCTTTTCTCTTAGACAGTTCATAGAACTCTTCCTCAGTAATAATCTGTTTTAGAAAATCGCTTAAAAGCCGGCTCAACGATGTTTCTCTTTTTGATGCAATGATTTTGCCCTTTTTTATTAAATCCTTTTCCAGGCTCAGAGTAATATTTTGCTTCATATTCTTCTTACCTCCGATTTTATATATCTCAGATTAACACGTAAAATACGTGTTGTCAATATAACCCCATCGCTTCCAAGCTTGTTTGCTTAATAGCTTTGAACATAGAACATTGAACTTCACTTTACCCATCACCCATTACTTTTTACTGATCACTTTTTACTATTCGCTTTTCATGATTCACAGTTTTTTTATCGCTTGTCAGCTTGTAGGCTTTATAGCTTACCTGCTTTTGTGCTTTGTCGTTCACACTTCACTATTCACAGTTCACGCTTCACGGTCTTTATAGGTCTTTGTCGCTTGACAGCTAATGAGTTATCGTGTTATGTTCAAAACATGAACAACAGCCGTTCATCAGGGATCGAGGAACACAAAACCCTGCAGATTCTCAGTGAACTCTCTGAAAACGATAATTTGACTCAGAGAGACCTCAGCGGCAAACTCAATATTGCACTCGGACTTGTCAATTCCTACTTAAAAAACCTTATTAAAAAAGGATACATAAAAGTCAAATCTATTCCTCCACGTCGATATGCATATTACCTGACCCCCACGGGATTTTCTGAAAAGACACGTCTCACCTACCATCTCCTCCAGGATTACACAAAAATTTACCGTCAGGCCAGGGTTAGCCTTAAAAAGCTGTTCAATGAACTTAAGGCTTCCGGAGTAAAAAGGATTGTTTTCGCAGGAGCTGATGAAGTAGCAGAGATAGCTTACCTTACTCTTCAGGAAACGGAGCTTGAACTTGCAGGAATTGTGGATGATGAAAAGGCAGGAGAGAAATTCTTCCGCAGGGAAATACTGCCTATCAATGATGTCTGTTCAATAGTACATGACAGTGTAGTAATTACCTCCTATAAAAAAGGGGAGGCAATATATAGAGAGCTCCTGAAGAACAATGTGGATAAAAAAGATATTAAGACAATATTTCCTGAATAACTCCTCCCATCTACCCCTTGATGAGAGGGCATCCAATTTATCCCCCTCCCTTGATGGGAGGGGATTGAGGGGAGGGTGTTAAATAAATGATCTCTGAAAAACACCTAATAGCTAAAATACTCAGAATGAATTTTACAAATACTGAAAGATTACTATGGAAATATCTAAGAGCAAAACAGATGAATGGGTGTAAATTCAGACGGCAAGAACCTATTGGCAGCTATATTGTGGATTTTGTGTGTCATAAAAAACGACTTGTTATCGAGGTTGACGGAGGTCAGCATAATATTGAGAGAGAAAAAGATAATGAAAGAGATAAATGGCTTAAGGAACAAGGATATAAGGTTTTGCGATTCTGGAATAATGAAGTTTTAGCAAATACGGCAGGAGTATTAGAGGTAATTATGGATTGTTTGAATCACCCTTCCCAACCCCTCCCATCAAGGGAGGGGAGAGAAGTGGTGAGCGTCCCATCAAGGGAGGGGAAAGAGGGAGAGTGCCTCCCCTGATGGGAGGGGAGATAAGATGCGTGTCTTCCTCATCGAGGGAGCGGAAAGAAGGGGTGATCCGCCAATCGAGGGAATGGATGAAGAGAGACCCCTCTCCGTTTGTAGGAGGAGAGAATAAAACTCCCTCTCCCCTGGTGGGAGAGGGTAAGGGTGAGGGGATTGAAGGATTAATGATATGAACTGGTACGCAATATATACAAAACCTAAAACAGAAGAGGTTGTATCTGAAAAGCTTAAACGGGCAGGAATCGAAGTCTACAACCCGAAACTGAGATTAAAAAAATATCTGCGAAACCAATACCGTGAAGTTATAGAACCACTGTTCCCCTGTTATATATTTGGGAGGTTCGAGCCGGAGAAATACCAGTGGATGATTACCTATACCCGTGGAGTAAGAAAGATAGTTGGTGATAAGACCAATCCATGGCCTGTTGCAGAAGATATCATCGATTTTATCCAATGTAACGAAAAAGACGGTTTCGTGGCTATTAAATGCGAAGAGCTCAGCGAAGGCGATACAGTAAGAATATCTGAAGGTCCTCTCGCGGGACTTACAGGGATTTTTAAGAAAATTATAAAGGGAACCGAAAGAGTAATATTATTACTCAATGCCATTGAATATCAGGCAAGAGTAATTGTTGAGAGGGCATCTCTAATAAAGGTTTGCTGACGTACCTGAAGTGAAGTTACAGTTTAGAGATACGGTTATTGCACAGGCCGGAAAAGACCTGAATGGCGGTAGCTTGTCCTCTGTTAAAAACAGTTCAAAGTTCAATCTTCAACGTTCTATGTTTTATATTCTTCATTGAAACTTTGAACCTCGAACGTTGAACTTTTAACTATGAAGATACAAAAATTTGAGGATATTGAAGCATGGAAAGAAGCAAGGAGCATCGTTAATCGAGTTTATAGAGTTAGTAGCGTTGATAGATTTAAAAGAGATTACAGCCTTGCTGATCAAGTAAAAAGAGCTGCAATCTCCATCATGGCGAATATTGCTGAAGGATTCTCAAGAAAAGGGAATAAAGAATTCATCCAGTTTCTTTTTATTGCTAAATCATCAGCTGCAGAACTGCAGAGCCATCTTTATATTGCTGTCGACCAGGGATATTTAGAAAAAATTGAGTTTGATGAATTATACAAAGAACTTGATAAAGTACAGCGAATGATATCTAATTTCATTAAGTATCTCACTTCAACCCTCAAGCGCTAAAAACTCAATAAACGCAATAACACCATCAACACAATTAACGAATCTTGAACATTAAAAGAGGAGGATTCTTTATGAAATATTGTGATCGCTCATCACTCATCACCCATTACTCATTACTGATTTTTCTTTTGTCATTAAGTATTTGTTTCCTGGTCGTTATTTTTGGTTGCGACAGCAAGAAAAAATCTGAAACATTATTGTCGCATGTCAAAAAGGATATTCAAAAGAAAGATTCATCGGTTTCAGTCTGGAATAAAATAAAAGTGTCAACTGCAAAAGGTGCAGCAATAGAGATCAGCAACCCAGAAATCGACTATTCAGACTATCCAAAATCCGGAGATACAATAGAAGACCGTGAATGCTTTGGTATCCGCATTCGGAAGAGTGATGAAACAGAGACTATCCCGTGGGAAACGATTAATCGTATTGAAATTATCGGACAAAACAAGAATATTCTCCGTGCAAAGATAACGTCAGCAGATGGGAAAAATATCCAGGCGGAACTGGCGCCTGATTCCAGAGAGGGCCTTTGCGGAACTACCAATACAGGAGAATTCAAAATCAGTTTGAAAGATGTAAAAGCCATTGAAGTGCTGCATTAACTGGATAACCGTATCGTAAAGACAACGTTAAGTGTAAGGAGTAAGGTGTTAGAAAATCCTCTCTTTATTTCACGCTTTACTGTTTGCGGAATTCAATGCTTCATATAAATTTCATATAAATATTAAGGTTCAAGATTCAACGTTCCAAGTCAATAAAGACCCTTTTAATCAAATATATCTTTTATTTTGAAAATATATCCTATTTTCATTAAATCCTGAATTTGACTATTTTGAAAAAAAATATGAAACTATACACAGGTATAAAAGAATTAATAATATTTACAAGTCTTAAAGGGGGGGACAATGAAGTCTGATAAATTAAATCTTTATATTTGTATCTTTTCTTTTGTTTCCATGTTAGTTTTTCTTCCCTGTCCTTCAAGTGCGGACCCACTGGCAAACTGGAGAAGGATTACCTCAAGTGATCACTGGTTTTATGGTATGACATACGGTAATGGCACATTTGTCACGGTTGGAGATTTTGGAACAATCATTACATCAACTGATGGGGTAGCCTGGTCTTCACCAATACAAACCGGATACACAAATCACCTTTATGGAATAGGCTTTGGCAATGGTACTTTCCTGGCAGTAGGAACACTTGGCACAATTTTGAGCTCAACAGATGGAACAACATGGGTTAACAGGAGCCTTGCTATTTCAGACAGTCTTTACAGCGCAGCATATGGTAACGGTCTTTATGTAGTAGTTGGAGCTTCTGGTGCAATCCTTACCTCATCAGGGGGGCCGAATTGGATATGGTTCGACAGATCCTTAGCCATCCCTAATTGGCTCTATGGAATAATTTATGACTTAAGCACTTTTGTCGACGTAGGATCTTCCGGCAAAATCCTCACCTCGTCCAATGGTACCAGTTGGGCATCTGCGACTTCGGGAACAACAAAACATCTTATGGGAGTGGCCTATGGTGGCGGTAGATTTGTTGCTGTGGGAGAACAGGGCATAATCCTCACTTCTTTAAACGGGACGAGTTGGGCTATTGCAAGGGCTGCGAATTCTTCTCAGAAAGATCTTTTAGGAGTTGCTTATGGTGTCGTCAATAGTACCGGTTATTTTGTTGCTGTAGGTCAATCCGGTACACTGCTAACCTCACCCGACACTGATCTGATAACCTGGACTCAGAGATCCTCCGGGACTACATATGATCTGGAAGCAGTAGCCTTTGACTCAACCCATAGTGCCTTTGCCGCTGTGGGGGGGTATGGCATAATAGTTCTCGATGGCGATAGCTTACCAACTCATCCTGTAAAGGTCTGGCAGCCGCACGATATATATTTTGATACTATCCAGAATGCATATGATAATTTAACAGGAAACCTTATGGAATGTATGGCCTTACATTTCAATGGAGACCTGACCTTTTACGATAATAAGTCTTTTACCTTGAGAGGCGGCTTTGATTCCACATTTACAGACAATCCTTCATTCACTACAATTAATGGGACGCTAACAATAAGTAACGGAACGGTGGTTGTGGAGAACATTGTTATTCAATAAATCGTAAATACCGTAAATCGTGAAGTGTAAGGAGTAAAGTGCTATTAAAATAAAACACCTGACGCCTTACGATTCATTCCTCACGGTTTTCGCTACATGTTACGTTTTACGGTTTACACTTTACGGTCGTTGGACGTGTTACGGTATTAAAAAGATGTTAGAGAAGCCACATAAAAAATTAGATGTTTGGAAAAAATCGATTGACCTTGTTCAAAAATTTTATGAATTGACAAAGACTTTCCCTAAGACCGAAGAATACGGGATAATAAATCAAATGAGAAGAGCCGCAATATCAGTACCAGCGAACATATCCGAGGGAGCCGCTCGACAAACAAAGAAAGAGTTCATTCAATTTCTCCACATGGCTCAAGGCTCTCTAAGCGAACTCGATACGCACCTCGAAATTGCTCTAAGATTAGGTTATTGCGTGGAAACATCTCTTCAAGAAGTATCGGTACTAATGAACGATATTGACAAAATGCTGACCGGTTTAATTAAATCATTAAAGAGGTAGCTGTTTTAAAGAAACTCTTTACCCCTTACGCTTTACACTTTACAAATTTAAGTATGAATGATATCGATAAGATGCTAACTGGTTTAATAAAGTCGTTGAAGAGGTAATTGTTTTGAAAACTCTTTCACGCTTTACAGTTTACGCTTTACGCCTTACGAGTTATGTTTTACGGAACGCATTGCTTTACAGGTTAACATTTATAAACAATTGATGCCATGCAATACGCATAGGCTAAAAATGGGGGAGAAAATGGAGAGAAAAAAAATCATAGGATCAGAGAATCGCTTGTTAGCTTGCAGGCATGCCAGCGTTACAGCTTCTGTACTTCGACGTTTACACTTCACTGTTTACGCTTCACTCATTACGGTCTTTCTCACTTTACTGTTCACCCTTTACTCTTCACGGTCTTTATCGTTCGCTGCTGATAAGTTGGTTGTGAAGGATTCGGAAGTGAATACAAAATTTGTTGTAACCGAGGATGGTAAAGTTGGAATTGGAATGGAAGCTGCAATTGCACAATTAGGTGTAACGAGTGAGACGATTGCAGGTAGAGGTTTGAATATCTATCAACAATCATCTGATCAAGCAGGTGGTGCTATTTTTATGAGAAAAAGCAGAGGATCAAGAGCAACACCATCTGCGATCAATGATCAGGATTATATAGGCGGGGTTGGTTTTATGGGACATAGCGGCAGCAATTGGATTGCAACTGTTTCTTTTGGTGCAAGGGTTAATGGGACGGTTACATCTACATCTGTTCCGACAGAGTTTTTTATTTCCACTTCTTCTACGAATGATAATAATCCTTTCGCAAACGGGACGGTAAGATTACTCATTAATTCGATTGGTAATGTAGGACTCGGGACAACGAATCCTCAGCATCTATTAGACCTTGGTGGTGGCGCCTATTCAGATGGTACAAACTGGTATACTGGATCCAGCCGAGAATACAAAGAGAACATAAGAGAACTTACTACAGAAGAGGCAGTTCTTGCTTTTAACAAGCTCAACCCAGTTACTTTTAATTATAAAATCGATAAAGAAGGAAAACATGCTGGTTTTATTGCTGAAGACGTTCCTGATCTCGTTGCATCAAAGGACAGAAAAGGATTAAGCTCAATGGATATCGTTGCGGTCTTAACAAGGGTTGTTCAAGAACAGCAAAAGACAATATCTGATTTGTCAGAGAAAATTAAGAAGCTGGAGCAAATAGTAAAATAAAATTGTTCAAGGTTCAAGGTTCGATGTTTGAAGTTAAAAGCTATTGAACATTGAACTTTGAACTATCTTCTATACAAGTCACGTTTTAATCTTTAGTCCCCTTTATTTGATTTACGAGTTACAAGTTTCTCCATTGGTACGCTTTAAATTTCAAAAAATATTTTTATCGCAAAGTATGTATTTTTACTTCTCACACATTGCTCATAATGATAAAATCTTGCCAGAAGAAGTAACATAGAACGTTGAACATTGAACATCGAACGATATTAAGAGGGAGGCTTTGATGGATAAAGAAACAGAAGGCCACGTAATAAGAGAAAATGAACCGAACCTGTATGATTACTGGAGAGTGATTCTCAAAAGAAAAACCCTGATCATAAGTTTATTTTTGATATGCGTCATTTTAGCAGCACTCATAAGTTTTATATCGCCAAAGATTTATAGAGGAATAATGACTTTAAGAATAGTGCCTAAGGATCTTGTAACACCAAAAGAGATAATAGATATTACGGGCAAACTGGACCGCGAAAAAATTAATATTATTTGTCCACAGCACGGTCCATATATTACCAGTGTTAAATTACTGGAGCTTAAGGGTTCAACTGATAAATTTCAGGCAATCATAGATTCAAGAGATATAAAAATGATTGATAATTTTATGATACAGCTTGATAACTACCTCAACAGCTACCTTATGCTTAAGCGATTTGTTGAGCAATATAGAGAACAGTTGATGAAACAGACAACAGAATTATCGGGTTTGATAGAAGAATCAGAGACCATGCAAAAGACTTTTGAAATAATGCTCCGGGAGAGAAAATTGTTGCCAATGGGATTTAACCCGGTAGATCTTAATAGGAAAGTATCTGATTTGAAAATTGAAAAGATAAGGGTGGAACAAACCATAAAGAACCTTACGGCGTTAGAAGTATTGGAGAAATATAGTTCGAAAAATCCTGTAGGCCCCCGGGTAATAAGAAATATAGTCCTCGCCGGACTGATAGGAATTTTTGCAGGCATATTCTTAGCATTCTTCAAAGAATTCATCGATAAAGTTAAACTGCAACAGCTCGAATCTGAAGCTGAGAATAAAAAACAAAGCTGAAGAATATTTTGCACATTCACTTCTTTAAGTTGTATTTAAAATGAAAATTCTGGTTACGGGAGCAGCCGGTTTCATAGGGTCTCATCTTTGTAAGAAGCTCTTACAAAGCGATAATGAAGTAACCGGTATCGATAATCTCAATGATTATTATGATGTAAACCTTAAGCTTGACAGATTAAAACAGATAGAAGGTTACAAAACCTTTAAATTTCATAAGACAGATCTTGCAGACAGAGAAGCAATTTCCAAAATTTTTCATGAAAATGGATTTGATGTTGCAGTCAACCTTGCCGCACAGGCAGGAGTAAGATATTCAATCATAAATCCCCATGTTTATATTGACAGCAACATTGTTGGGTTTCTTAATATCCTTGAAGGGTGTAGGCACAACAAGGTCAAACACCTCGTCTTCGCCTCGTCGAGTTCTGTATATGGAGCTAATACTAAGATGCCATTTTCAGTTCATCATAATGTAGACCATCCAGTATCTCTCTATGCAGCAACCAAAAAAGCAAACGAGTTGATGGCCCATACCTATGCAAGTTTGTATAATTTACCATGTACCGGCTTAAGGTTCTTCACTGTTTATGGACCCTGGGGCCGCCCTGATATGGCATTATTTCTTTTTACAAAGGCTATTTTGGAGGATAAACCTATAGATGTTTTCAATTATGGAAAGATGCAGAGGGATTTTACCTATATTGATGACATCGTAGAAGGGGTTGTGAGAATTATCGATAGAATACCGTTGCCTGATCCAAATTGGAGTGGAGATAAACCGGATTCTGCAACGAGTTATGCGCCATATAAACTATACAATATAGGGAATAATAATCCCGTTGAACTGATGAAATTTATTGAGGTTTTAGAGGATTGTCTGGGGCAGAAGGCAAAGAAAAATTTATTGCCAATGCAGGATGGTGATGTCCCGGCAACATATGCTGACGTTGATGATTTAATTAAAGATACAGGATTTAAGCCGGCAACTTCGATTGAAGACGGGATCAAGGAATTTGTTAAATGGTACAAACAGTATTATGTTAAATAAGGTTGAGTTAAAAATAAATTCTAAAACCAGTGATAAACAACTCGATGACTTGATATGCATGTCATTGCGAGCACCTGAAAGGTGCGTGGCAATCTGTCCTAAAAGGTCGTTGCGAGGGCAAAGCCCATGGCAATTTATTGTTGTTGAGGTGCTTTTCGACTGCGGTTATCGCAATGCTAATCCTTACCGCTGCATTCGGGTCAATTAAGCTTTTGACGAGTTTATTTTAAAAAGGTAATCCTTAGAACACTAAAAAAATGCAAAAATATTTAAGGATAATATTCATAATTTCATCCTTGCTTCTTTTCTGTGTATCCTGTGCAACCGGCCTCAAACCCTGGTCATTTTATTCAAAATCAACAGATATCGTAAAGAGTCATACAGAAACAGTTTCAACAGATAGACATGAATACAAAATTGTTATGGGTGGAACTGTTGATGGCGAAAACAGTCGTTCACCGATTGGATATAAGGCATGGGAGCAGACGTGGGAATCAAATCGCTCAATACGTCTTGAGAATATTGGTGAAACTGATGTAATAAACCCATGGCTTTCAAATGGTAAGAATAATTTAAGCACCATTGAGGAGATTGTAAATAATGTTCTTGAGCCCGGTATGACTGAAGAGGAAAAAGCAATTGCAATCTGGCGGTGGTCTATGCAACATCGATTTCATGCAACTACAGGAGATGCTGAAATGCTTGACCCTGTTAAGGTTTTTAATGTGTATGGCTATATGCTCTGCGATGACGACGCTATTGTTCTTGCTTGTCTCTGGAGAGAGGGAGGATTAAAGGTCCGTCCTGCATATCCCTGGGGACATGCTGTCAATGAAGTTTTCTTTAGTAATAAATGGCATTTAATGGACGGAGACGAAAATATAATTTTTCTTTTGAGAGATAACAGTACAATTGCAGGTGAATCCGACATAGTGCAGGACCATGATCTGATCAAGCGAACACATACATATGGTATTCTTCAAAATGATGATCGGCAGATGGACGAATTCTCAGCTTCCCTTTATTGGTATACGGGCGATCCCGGGGTAAAACCTCCGGGTGTTAGAGAATGTGTTACCAATCATAATATGAAAATGATATTGAGACCAGGTGAGTCTATTGTCTGGCGATGGGGTTATAAAGGATCTCCCAAATTTCATGGAAAAGAGTGGGAGAGTGTATGGGGAAAGAATTCCTTTAATAGAAGATATAATGGTTTGTGGGAGTATAAAATTGACTTTTCAAAAGACATATGGAGAAAAGGTGCTTATAGTTTTCAAAATATAGAGGTAGGAGAAAAAAGCGTGATTGCGGAACCTGGTAAGGTCGGTACTATAATCTGGAAAATTAATAGCCCCTATGTCTTTGTTGGTGGTCGACTAGAAATTGAAGGAAAAGGAGCTAAATATTTTTTATCATGGGACGGAAAGGAGTGGGAAGATATTGAGGATAACTTTGACATGTCGTTCCCGCAAAATGGCCCAGCTCGTTATCAATACTATTTAAAATGCCAGCTTAAAGGTAAAGCAAATATAAAACATTTAACCATAGTCAATGATATTCAAATGGCGCCTCTCTCATTACCGGGTATGAGCTTAGGTGAAAACAAATTTATTTACTCAGATGAAACACAGGGTAAGCGAAAAGTAGCAATAACGCATGAATGGGTGGAGCGGTCGTCATCAAGGCCGCCTTTAGCACCACCTGAACCTGTATCCCCACAAGATGGAATGGAGGTTGAGGGGACTAAACTAACTTTCAAGTGGCAGATCCCCTCTGATCCTGATGGAGATGATATAGTTGATTATCACTTTGAATTGTCTGACAGGTCTGATATAAAATGGCCCCTATCCCCAAATTTTGAAAAATTAATATCAAAAACTTCTGATAAAGGCAAGGCAGAGTATACTCTTCCATATACAGGTTTGCTGAATTCGGATACTGAATACTACTGGAGAGTGCGTGCAAAAGATGAAAATGGCATATGGGGACTTTGGAGCAAGATTTGGAAGTTTATACCACAAGGGCCAGCGCCGCCAGTAAATGTCAAAATTGAATTTGATCCTGTTAATCAGATTGGAGTGCTCAAATGGGAACCAAATAAAACAGGGAGAAAACCAGTTAAGTATCGAATTTATGGAAGCAACGAAAAAGGTTTTACTATAAGTGATGAGCTATACATGGTTTATATCGGGTACACTTCTCCAATAAAAATGGAGACCTTTTTACCTCCGACCCCATTTATGGAAACGAAGGTTAGTGAACAGACTGATGAGAATGAAGATAATACTTTTTATGAGAACTTACAATATCAGTTTCCCGCTAATTTTTTTGCAGAGACTGAGAATACCGAATTTACAGTGATAGGAGAAGATATAACTATTCAAAATGCCAATAAGGCTTTTTATCGTGTTGTCGCAGTTGATGAATATGGCAATCAAAGCGGTTCCAGTGATGCAGCAACAGTGAATTCACCATATGCAGATGTTGTCCCCGTTATATATTCCAAACCTGTGGTAAATGTCAAAAAGGGTAAGAAATATAGTTATAGGATAAAGCTTATCCTATCAATGGGGGATTTGACTTGCAAAAGTCGGGATAGATACTATGATGCACGATTTTGGACTGTGGAATGGTTTGATGCTAACCATCCCATCTTCTCCCTTAAGCAATCTCCGAAATGGCTCTCAATTGACAAAAATACCGGTGTTTTATCGGGCATTCCTGAAAGTGCTGCTAAGCATGAGGTTATTGTTATTGTAAATATACCGGGTTATGGAGAACTTATTCAGGATTTTGTAATAAATGTTATTGATTGATATTTTTTGATTGCTCAGAAGTAAAAAACCTTTTTGGAAATCTGATACTTGTAAGAATGTAGAAGAAACTTTTTAAAAGAGAAAATAATTAATGAAAATTGCTATTATGCAACCATATTTTTTCCCTTACATCGGCTATTTTCAGTTAATTAAGGCAGTGGACAAATTCATAGTCTACGACGATGTTACGTATATTAAACAGGGATGGATAAATCGAAATCGGATACTGGCCAATGGTACAGCTTTAATGTGTTCTGTACCTCTTAAGGGTGCTGGTTCACATGTACTTATCCGGGATGTAGTAATCAATGTTGGTTTATTCGATGCATGGCGGAAAAAATTCTATAGGACTCTAGAACAAAACTATAGAAAGGCACCAAACTACGAACAGGTTTTAATGCTAATTCAAGAAGTGTTAGCTGGAGAGCCGAGTCATATTGCAACTCTTGCCGTGCATTCAATTAGATCGGTGTGTAATTATTTGCATATTAATACTGATATAGTGGAAACTGCAGTCAAATACAATAATAGTGAATTGAAATCAGAAGAACGCGTGATTGATATATGTTGCAAAGAAAGGACTGACATTTATGTGAACGCATATGGTGGTCAAGAATTATACTCACGTGATCATTTTAAAATACGTGGGATAGATCTCCATTTCATAAGATCCAGAGACGTATTGTACGTTCAGTACAAGACTCCATTTGTTCCTTCGCTATCTATAATCGATGTGCTAATGTTCAATTCTCAGAAGACTGTTCAAAAATTGCTTAACGAATATGATTTGGTTTAAGCGATGAAGAAGGGTATTGATTGCCGAAAATATTGGTAAGGGAATAACGGTGAACAATTTAATCTTGAGATATCATAATATTTGTATGATCGAGGAAGTGCCTATGGAATTTCGTGATAAGCTACTTATACAAATTCCTACTGGAATATTTGGGAGTTCAGATAATATATGTGGTGCAGTAAATTTTTTGATTAACAATGATTACATAAATGGAGTTTCTATTGATATTAATGGTTGTCACTTTTGAATTATATGGAGTAAATTAAGATGAACAGGCATTATTTCTCCTTGAAAAGGGAAATAGAGGCGGATTTTTTGGGGGGGGGAAAACGAATAATTCCAAGAGTTTATCTTTAACAAGTATGATCCCTAGTAAAGACCATAATAGACATCTCTGGAGGCAGTTATGGAAAAAGACGAGAAAATCTCATTATTGAGAAAAATGATCCGAATTCGGTGCTTTGAAGAAAAGACCTCTGAATATAAGTTGAATGGAAAAATAATGGGTCCTTTACATTGTTGTATAGGACAAGAAGCAGTAGCCGTTGGAGTGTGTTCTGCCTTATCTGCACAAGATTACATTGTCGGCAACCATAGGTCGCACGGCCATATGATTGCCAAAGGCGCAAGGATTAATTTATTAATGGCTGAAATCTTTGGGAAAAGTACGGGTACCAATGGTGGCAAAGGAGGCTCAATGCATATTAGTGATGTGGCTGTCGGAAGTTTAGGCTCTTCGGGTATTGTTGGCTCAGGGCTCCCAATTGCTTGTGGAGCGGCTTTTGCTTCGAAATATAAAAATGAAGGGAAAATAGCATGTGTGTTTTTTGGAGATGGAGCTGCAAATGAGGGAACATTTCATGAATGTATGAATCTGGCATCTATTTGGAAATTGCCAGTTATATTTTTAATAGAAAACAATGGTGTTGCTGTAACAACGGTATTAAACCAAGTTTCACCTTCGCTTGATTTGTATCAAAGAGGTCAATCTTATGGAATAATTAGTAAACAAGTAGATGGACAAAATGTAGAGGAAGTTTATAATGCTGTAAAACAAGCGATTGATTCAATAAATGAAGGTAAGGGAGCGGTTCTTATTGAAGTAAAAACGTGTCGTTTTCGTGAACATCAGGAAGGACCTGCCTATGCACGTATGGCCTCTACCGGATATCGTGATAATAATGAAGTTAACAATTGGATATCATGTCGGGACCCTATAAAACTTTTTTCAAATAAGCTCGTTGCAGAAAATATCATTACAACTGATGAAATAGGACTCATTTATGAAGAAGAAAATAAGAATATGGAGAACGCAATCGCATTTGCAGAAAATAGTTCATTTCCAAATAATGAAGATGCATATCGTAATGTTTTTATTTAATTGAAGGATGTAACAAAAATGAATATTACTTATGGTGAAGCAATAAGGGAAGCATTATTTAAAGAATTAGAGAATGATCAGTCTGTTGTCATGTTTGGCGAAGACATTCAACATAATTTGTATGGATATACTGATAACTTAGTGAATATATTTGGGCATAAACGTATCATTAATACACCGCTGTCAGAGGCAGCAGTTGTTGGTGCTGCTATTGGCGCAGCTATGTGCGGATTAAAAACTATAGTTGATTTGACAGTTGCAAATTTTTTATATGTTGCAATGGACCAAATAGTCAGTATGGCATCAAAAGCAAATTATATGTATAACGGGCAATTCAAATTACCTATAACAATCATGTGTGCAACGCTTTACAATGGTGGTAATGCCGCACAACATTCAGATCGTCCTCATCCAATTTTTATGAATGTTCCAGGATTAAAAATAGTAGCACCAGCACGTCCACAAGATGCCTATAGTCTTTTGCGTACTGCCATTAACGATGACAATCCGGTTATATTTTTTGCTGACAGAACGCTTTTTTATACCAAAGAAGATGTAGATGAAATTTGTAAAATAGAAATAGGTAAAGCCGCTGTATTGACCGAAGGTAACGACATAACAATTATTGCAATTTCGGGGTGTACCCAACTGGCATTAGCTATATTGCCAGAATTAGAAAATAAAAGTATCTCTGCTGAAATTATAGATCCTAGATCATTAGTTCCGCTTGACATAAATACTATAATAAAATCCGTGCAAAAAACGGGAAGAGTAGTTATTGTTGACACTGCCAATAAAACTTGTAGTGCGGCAAGTGAAATATCATCAATTTTGGCAGAAGAATTATTTCCAGCATTAAAAGCGCCTATCGGTATAGTTGCTTATGATAATGTTCCGGTTCCTTTTGCAAAAAATCTGGAAACGCAGATTATGCCGACAAAAGAAAAGATTCTTCAAAAAGTAACGAATATTATGAAATATAACAAATAGTTGAAAGATAGTTATTATGACAAAAACTATTTTAGTTTCTGGCGCTTCCGGCATAGTAGGATACGGAATCTTGCGTTCCTTAAGAAGAAGTGAAGAGAAATATAGATTAATAGGTACTACGATTTATGATTTTTCAATTGCTCCGGCATTTTGCGACATTTTCGAAAAAGCCTTGCCAACAAATCATCCGGATTATTCTGATTGGCTTTGCGAGATAATACGGAAATATTCTGTTGATATGCTAATTCATGGTATTGAATGTGATATGTTTCAATGGAATAAAGAACGCGAAAAAATAATTTCAACCGGAACATTTCCTCTTTTAAACAATAGCAAACTTATCGAATTGTGTGGCGACAAATGGGCATTTTACGAAAAACTGATAATTGATAATGCAAAGTATGCTATTCCTTCATCACTGAATGGAAATTGTAATACTTTGTCGCTACCTTTTTTACTGAAACCAAGACGTGGTTTCGGTAAAAAAGGAATAATATATATTAAAAATGAAAACGATTTTGAAAAGCATAAACACAAAATAGGAACAGAATTAATGATGCAGCCAATTATTGGTTCGGAAGATTTGGAATATACTGTTTCAGCTTTTTTTGATAAAACTTCACAACTTATTGATTTTTTTTCATTAAAAAGAAAACTATCTAATGATGGATTTACTCAGGAAGCGCAAGTAGTTGATTTTGATTGTCATAATGTAATATGTGATTTAGCTGAGGTTTTTAAACCTATAGGTCCTACAAATTTTCAATTTAGAATAGACGGTGACGCAATAAAATTATTAGAAATAAATCCGCGAATATCATCTGCAACTTCAATTAGAGCTGCATTTGGATATAACGAAAGTGTAATGAGCGTAAATTATTTTTTACATAATCAAGTTCCAACAAAAATTGATAAATCAAAAATAATAAATAAAATGGCTATCAGATATACAGAAGATTATATTTTCTAATGATTGCATTAATAAGCGATGTACATGGAAATTTCATTGCACTTAAAGAAGTCTTAAGTGCAATAGACCATTTAGGAATTAAAAATATATACTGTCTTGGAGATATTGTAGGATATTACCCGCAAGTAAATGAATGTTGTGATGAGCTTCGAAAACGAAAGGTACAATGCATACTCGGCAATCACGATTGGTACATGATTTCAAATACTCTTTGTAAAAGATCAAAAAGCGTAAATAAATGTTTGCAATTCCAGCGTAAAATTATTACACCAGATAATTTAGAGTGGCTTTCTTCTTTTCCTGTATATAGAAAAATCAAAAATCTCGCTCTTGTCCATGCCGGATGGAATAATCCTATAGATGAATATATTGTGGAACCAACTCAAACGTATTTCGATTTTATGCCTGAACTTTATTTTGCAGCTGGACATACACATAAACAGATGCTAAAGACATTTGGCGAAAAAGTTTATTGCAATCCGGGCTCAGTAGGGCAGCCTCGCGATGGTAACTATAAAGCAGCATTTGCAACTTTTGACGGTGAAAAATTCGATTTATTGCGGGTAGATTATAATGTAGACGAAGTTTGTCAATTAATAAAACAAGCAGGATTTAGCGAGTATTATTATAACCGGTTAAAAACGGGAGCTGCACATTTTGGCGTTTGAGTTTACAAATATGCATTTTAAATTATTTATATAAATGGAGGTATATATTATGTGGAAAAAAGGAGGATTAGTTTATTCATGCAACTTTTACGGTACAGGCTATGCTCAAGATGCATTTTTTGATATTATCGATGATAAAACCTGGAGAATATATTATACAACGCGCACAAAAGACGTTGTTAGTTTGCCTTATTGTATTGATGTGGAAGCTGGTAATCCGAAGAATATATTAAAGGTTTATGATAAACCTTTGTTTCAACCGGGAAGAATTGGAACTTTTGATGATAATGGAATTACAATGACATCAATTGTGACCGTTAAAGACAATAAATACATATATTACTGTGGATGGAATAAAAAGGTATCTGTTCCCTACGCCTTGAGCATAGGTATAGCAGTTGTAAATGATAATGGAACCGTTTTTGAAAAAATGTTTGAGGGACCTATTTTGGAACGCTCAAAAAATGATCCTATAGCTGTATCTGCACCTTGTGTCATTATTGATGAAGGAATTTTTAAATTGTGGTACATTTCCTTTACAGAATGGAAAGTATATAATGGAAGAATAGAACCCATATTTGTTATTAAATATGCTACTTCAAATAACGGAATAGACTGGAATACTTCACAAAAAATCTGTATTGATTCTACTTTTGACGGAGAGTCATTTGCTCGACCATGGGTAATAAAAGATAATGGTATTTACAAGATGTGGTTTTCCACTAGAGGCCCTATCAGATATAGAGAAAAAGATGGGCAACATTATATGGTAGAGTATGCTGAATCTTGTGATGGAGAAAAATGGGAAAGGAAACCCGACAAATTTAATTTGACGACATCTGAAAGTGGATGGGATTCTGAAATGATTGCATATGCTTCTGTTATTAAACAGAATAATACTTATTATATGCTTTATAATGGTAATAAATTTGGTAAAACAGGTTTTGGTGTAGCCGAATTAGAATTGATTAATTGTAGAATAAAATAAAATGCAACACGATCCTACAAAAACAAAATATGAGTATTTAAAACATAATAATTTGCGACCACAATATGAAGCTGGTTTAAGTGCTTTTTTGGATATGGACATATCTAAATAAGATTTAATTCATCATTTTCCAGCAGTTATTGGTCATCAAACATTAGCAAGAGAAATTACATTTTCTCTGCAAAATATCATGGAAGGTTAATGATGTTCTGATGCGGGATAAACTTTATGCATAAAATAGAACCATTTAAAGAACCGATTTATATCACGCGTCCCCTTTTGCCTGACCTAGATGAAATGAAGAAAAAGCTTCAAGAAGTTTGGGATTCGCAATGGCTTACAAATGTCGGGCCTCAACATCGATTTTTTGAAGAGAGATTAAAAGATGTTTTAAAAGTTCCCAATGTATCTTTGTTCAATAATGGGACGATTGCTCTTATTATTGCTTGCACAAGTCTTCGTCTCGCTGGAGAAGTCATCACTACACCTTTTACTTTTCCTGCAACTCCCCATGTGCTGAGCTGGAATGGTATCAAACCTATCTTTTGTGATATTGATCCTGTGAATATGAATATAGATGCAAAGAAGATTGAATCCTTAATTACTCCTCAAACTACAGGAATATTAGCTGTTCATGTTTTTGGAAATCCTTGTGATATATTTTCTATACAAGAAGTTGCAGATAGATATGGATTAAAAGTAATTTATGATGCTGCACATGCCTTTGGAGTTGAAATTGATGGTGAAGGAATAGGTAATTTTGGTGATATTTCAATGTTTAGTTTCCATGCAACAAAATTATTTCATACAGCAGAAGGCGGATCATTAACTTTTACGAGTAAAGATCTTAAACCTCGTATTGAATTTCTAAAAAACTTTGGAATCAAAAATGAAGAAGAAGTTGTAATGCCAGGTATTAATGGTAAAATGAACGAAATTCAGGCTGTAATTGGTCTTTTAGTATTGGACATAATTGATACCGAAAGAAATAAAAGGAAAAATCTCTTAGATGTATATAAAGAGTGTTTAAAAAATCTGGATGGTATAAGTTTTGGTAATAATATTAACAATAGCACCTTAGATTTTAAACCAAGTTATCAATATTTGATTATACGCATCGAGGAAAAACAATTTGGTAAATCCCGTGACTATGTATATGAAAAATTTAAGAAATATAATGTATTTTCAAGAAAATACTTTTATCCTCTCTGCAGTGAATATGCCTGTTATCACCAATTACCTTCTTCATCGTCAAGAAATCTTCCAATAGCCCATAAAGTTGTGAGCGAAGTTTTATGTTTGCCTTTTTATGGGGGACTTTCTGTTGAGGATGTTGAAAAGATATGCGATATTTTGAAAAGTTTCAGTATAAACAAATAAGATTGAGATATTGAACAATACAGTTCTTTAAATTCTTAAGCAAAAAAACTTGAAATATTAGCTTTCATACCGATACTGTTATATAACGATAATTAATTTGGCTGTTTCGGTTTTGGTCTTGCTGTATTAGAAGACTATTAAACGTTAAGATATTCCAAAATTCCCGCTATGTCCGTGTCACTAAAGAGAAACATTCTTGCTAATTACGTAAGCCAATTCTACGTCACACTGATCGGCATCGTCATGGTGCCTGTGTATATCCGTTACATGGGCGCGGAGGCATATGGTCTAATTGGCTTCTATGCCATGTTGCAGGCGTTGTTCATGTTGCTGGACATGGGGCTTACACCCACCATGGTGCGGGAAACAGCCTGCTTTCGGGGCGGAGCAACTAATGCCCTGAGTCTGCGCCGTCTGCTGCGTACGCTGGAAGGTATTTTTATCGGTGTGGCCATGCTGGGTGCTGCCGCCATGATGACCGGGGCTGGCAGCATTGCCAGCAAGTGGCTCAAGGTGCAGCAACTGCCGCTGATTGAAGTGCGGCATGCCATCATGCTCATGGCGGTGATCATAGCGCTGCGCTGGGTGAGTAGCCTGTATCGTGGAGCCATCAATGGTTTCGAGCGCCTGGTGTGGCTCAGCAGCTTCAACATTGCTGTGGCTACCGCCCGATTTGTGCTGGTGATTCCATTATTTGTCTATGTTGGCACTGCACCCACCGACTTTTTCAGTTACCAGTTGGCGCTCGCGATGGTCGAGGTGGTGGTGTTGGTAGCGCAAACCTACCGCCTGTTGCCCAGGGTGGCTGCTGGCCAGTGGATTCCTTGGAAATGGGAACCGCTGCGCAAAGTGCTTAAGTTCTCGCTTACTATTGCCTTTACCACCTCGGTGTGGGTGCTGGTAACGCAGACCGACAAGCTATTGCTGTCCAAACTGCTGCCGCTTTCTGAATACGCTTACTTCACCTTGGCCGTTCTTGTGGCGAGTGGGGTGATTGTCATCAGCGGCCCCATCAGCAGTGCCCTGTTACCGCGACTGACCAAGTTGAATGCCGAGGGTGCTGACACCGGACTAATCCGCTTGTACCGCAATGCTACCCAACTGGTGGGGGTGATCGCTATCCCTGCCGCTTTGGTACTGGCGTTTTTTGCCGAACAAGTATTGTGGGCTTGGACAGGCGATGCGGAAATCGCCCGCAAGGCTGCGCCAGTGCTAACGCTTTACGCACTGGGTAACGGTATCCTTGCTCTTGCAGCCTTCCCTTACTATCTGCAATTTGCTAAAGGCGATTTGAAGTTGCATTTGATTGGGAACATGTTGTTTGTGGTAATGTTTATTCCATTATTGCTTTGGGCCACTTGGAAATATGGAATGGTTGGTGCTGGCTATGCTTGGATAATTGCTAACTTGATACCCTTCGTTATTTGGTTACCAATCGTGCATAGGCGATTTGTCAAAGGGTTGCATATTCAGTGGATATTACGTGATGTGGGGGCCGTAGTACTAATGCCCTTGACAGCCGCATTTCTTATACATGAGATTGTCGTATGGCCAACAAACCGTTTTGCAGTATCAATGTATATTGCCATAATCAGTTTAGGATTGTTTGGAACAACTGCTGCAGGATCTTCGTGGGTGAGAGAAAATATAAGTGGAAGATGGCACTTTATAAAGTAGGGGTGCGAAATGGACGTAATTGAGAAAAAGCCTAAAGTCTCAGTGTGCGTAATGACCTATAACCAGGAGAAATACATCCGCCAGTGCCTGCAAAGCATTGTGGATCAGAAAACCGATTTTGATTTTGAAGTGATTGTGGGGGATGACTGCTCAACAGATGACACTCGGACGATTGTGAAGGAGTTTGCAGAAAAATATCCCACGGTGATCAGGACAATATTTCAAGAAAAAAACACAGGTGGAACCAAAAATTACTTAGATGTTCATGCGGCTGCGAACGGAGAATATATTGCCCACATTGATGGTGATGATTGCGCGTTGCCTGGGAAGTTACAAGCGCAGGCTGATTGTCTTGATGTCAATGAAGATGTTTCGTTTGCTGTTCATGCAGTTAAGATAATGGGCACAGATAAGCTGATAGGGAGAGATGCTCGTTACCCTACAAAAGGCTCGCTTCGTGACCTGCTTAGATTTGGAACCTATTTTGCACATAGCAGCGTTATGTATAGAAAAAAGTATAGATTCCCTCATTCGAATGAGGATGAAGTAATTGATTATTGTTTTTACATTGAATTCGCAAGTAAAGGCAGTATTTTTCTTGATCGAAAAGTTTTGGGTTACTATCGAGTTCATGAGCACGCACAAACCAGGAATTTGCTACTCAGACAGATGCTCGAAAACCGCTATGAGGCTGCGTTTGATAGGGCACTGGAACTTGGCGCTGCCAAAGAAGACGTACAGTCGGCACGCATGAATAGAAGAATGGCATTTGCCATTGCACGATATTTATCAGACGATGTGGATGGGTATAAGAATAAGATAAAAATTAATAAAGGGGAGTTTGGCTGGGCTTCAAAGAAGCATTTATTCCTTCATTGGACGAGGAGCTTTCCTATTTTGGTTGGAATTTATATGCGGATTAGAAAACTTATTTCAAAATTATTAGATACAAGTTGATAATATTAATGGCTAACAAAGTGTCAGAAGTTTTTCTGATATCCCTATCACCGAAGTTCTGACTTTTATACCTAAGAGATACTGACTCCATTTAATTAATCTATGAAGGGCCATGAATAATATTGCTTTTAATAGTTTCGGAATAAAAAGGTTTCGACCCAATCCTAATGACTGATAGTAGTCGAGAAGTTGCTTAAAAGTAGTATTCTAATGAAGAGGTTACTAAAATTTCTTTATCCAAGCAAGATGAAAGATTATATTAAAAAGAAACCAAGACTTTTGCAAACATTAAGAATTCTGAGGTAGATGTCAATTATGGTTAAACGCCCGTACCAGTCACTATTTACTTTTTTCTATATTTTACAACTCAGAAAATGTGGTATGCCAGTAGATTTTAGTACAACAATGATTATTCGTAATCCTCATAATATTTCCATAGGGAAGAATTGCAGTTTTTCTAATTGTGTTATTCTTGATGGTCATGATAAGATAAACATTGGTAATGATTGTATGTTTGCTAATAATGCTGTCATTTCAACAGCGACTCATGATTACAATGTTAATCCGATGAGCGGAATAATGATAAAAAAACCAGTTGTGATTCATGATAATGTTTGGTTTGGAGTTGGTGCTACAGTAATGCCTGGCATTACAATCGGTGAAGGCGCTGTCATTGGAGCAAGAGCACTTGTTATACAGGATGTACCTCCGGATGCAATTGTTGTAGGAATTCCAGAAACGATTATAAAGTATCGCAAATTTTTGCCTGCGAAATAAGATTTAGATTTGTTATCAAATTATTTTATTCCTAAGAATGATCAACCACTCTAAAATACCGATCCCTTCAGTTATGCCCGTGGATCGCAAAGCCTGGTTCAAGCAGTTAAACCTGTCTAATTTTGTCAATACCTATTATCAATACCGCGACTTGCAATTATGCAAGGATTGTAAGAAAGTTCTGATCGTAGGGCCAGGACAGGGTTTAGATACTCTTGTTCTGAAATGGCGTGGTTATGATGTAACGACTTTAGATATTGATGATACTTTTAAACCGGATTATGTAGGTAGTGTCCATGCTTTAAACATGTTCATGACTGGACAGTTCGACGCTGTGATTGCCTCTCATGTACTGGAACATTTAGCAGAGCCATATCTTGATATTGCTTTGCAAGAAATTGCTCGCGTCGGTCAATATGCTATAATCTATTTGCCTGTACATGGCCTGCATATTCAGTTTCGCTTCAAAAGCAATTTTAAAGAAATTGATCTGCCAGTAGTTTTTAATATCTTCAATTACTTTGAAAAACCCAGTGGCATTGAGCCTTGTTATATGGAAAATCAACATTTTTGGGAAATCGGTATGAGAGGATATAGGGTCAAAGATATAATAAAGAGAATGTCCCGTTTTTTTGATGTGATCTCTGTATATAGAAATAAGGATTGGCTAATAAGTCAGAATTTTGTTTTGAAGTCAAAGAGCATTAAGTAAGTAAACTTAACCTTGGAGTGAGCATGACCAAAGAGGCAAAGGCAATCCTTACAAAGATACGTGCATCAAGGATTCAGAGGATTGCAGCATAACCGGACTCATGAAAACCATTGATAATAAAGCCCTGATGATAATTTACAGAAAAGACTTGACGGTATCTCATCTGATTTTTGAGTAAATGGAACATCTTATGAAGGTACTGCGTATTTTCTATGAGCACATATATAGAGGGCGGTAATATGAATACAGGGAATCTTATTAATGGACCTGTTGTTTCAAACAATGAACTTCCTGAGTTTACTGTTTTCACGCCAACTTACAATCGTGCGGATACTCTTCCCGCATTGTATGAAAGCCTGCGATCTCAGACCTATCAGAATTTTGAGTGGCTCATCGTAGATGGCGGTAGCGACCAAACGTTCTTGCTCGTAGAAGAGTGGAGCCATGTTGCTAAATTTCCGATCCGCTATTTCCAGCAAAAAACGCTTGGACTCCATGGTGCTTACAACGAAGGCGCTTTGTATGCGCGTGGCGAGTTATTTCTGACTATGCATGCAGATGATACGTGTGTACCTCAGACCCTAGAACACTTTAAGATGTATTGGGAGAATATTTCTGTATCAGAAAGACATAGATATTCGGGAATCTGGGCACGTTGTAAAGACCAATCAGGCAAAGTTATCGGGAAAAGCCTGGGTGTTGCATGGCTCGACAGTTCGTATCAAGAGGTATTGTTTAAACGAGGAATGTCGGCAGAGATGTTTCCATTAGTGCGCACTGACGTGATGAGAGAGTTTCCGTTTCCGATGATAGATGGTGTGCGTTTTATTCCTGAGGGGTTCATCTGGCGTGCGATCGGCGCTAAGTACAAAACGAGGTTTATTGATGAGCCTCTTCGGAAGTATCATGTTCTTGATGCGGCTACCATTGGAACAGGCAAGCTAACAGATCCTGCGATGCTGCAAAAAAATGGACTTTCGATTGCATTATATGGCCGTGCGATACTTACACATGACTTGGTTTGGGCAAAATATGCGCCGCTGAAATTCTTACGAGAGGCGGCTATATATGTGGCTTGCTCACTTCATGCACGGACGAGTCTGATTGACCAATTGCGCGACCTTCCATTCACTGGGCGAGTGATCTGGGCTATGGCGTTACCCTATGGGTTCGCGAAATTTCTGAAAGATAGATTAA
>Ga0315295_10000177_pt1 | contig 54130 bp, 46 predicted proteins | sample YL17G14_0_MG_FD_204453 | JGI IMG/M metagenome (GOLD analysis project Ga0315295, IMG submission 204453) | Sediment microbial communities from Yellowstone Lake, YNP, Wyoming, USA - YL17G14_0 | ecosystem: Environmental > Aquatic > Freshwater > Lake > Sediment | place: USA: Wyoming | collected... | reverse complement strand
TCGCTTCCCCAGCATCAAGCCCTCCTGTCACCACCACAGCTGATAACACCGGGGCGCGATTGGGGATTCACTTTTCGGCCGGACTTCTAGCCGCGCCGCAGGGCCGACCACCCTGCATAAACGCCGTTATCCGCCAGCTCGTCTTCGATCCGTAGCAGCTGATTGAACTTGGCCACGCGGTCCGAGCGCGCCGGAGCGCCGGTCTTGATCTGCCCCATGTTGAGGGCCACGGCCAGGTCGGCGATGGTCGCGTCTTCGGTCTCACCGGATCGGTGCGAGGTCACCGCGCGCCACCCGGCACGGTGGCAGAGCTCGACCGCCTCGATCGTCTCCGTCAAGGTGCCAATCTGGTTCAGCTTCACCAGCAGTGCGTTGGCCGCCTTCTCTTGGATGCCCTTGCGCACTCGCTCGGGATTCGTGACCAGCAGATCATCGCCGACGATCTGGATCCGCCCGCCAACCTCCTGTGTGAGCAACTTCCAGCTCGCCCAGTCGTCCTGCGCCAGCCCATCCTCGATCGACACGATCGGGTACTGCTCAACCCACGACTTCCAGAACCCGACCATCTGCTCACCCGTCAGCATCTTGCCTTCGCGGCGAAGGTTGTACTTGCCGGTTTTCTCGTCGTACAACTCCGAGGCGGCGGGGTCCAGCGCGATCCCGACTTGCTCGCCGGCCTTGTAGCCTGCCTTGGCGATCGCCTCCAGGATGACCTCGACCGCCTCGGCGTTGGCCTTTAACGCCGGCGCGTAGCCGCCCTCGTCCCCGACGAGGGCCGTGTAACCCTTGGCCTTGAGCACGTCCTTCAGGGCGTGGTAGATCTCAGCACCCCAGCGCAGTCCTTCGGCAAACGACGGCGCGCCCAGCGGCATGACCATGAACTCCTGCGCATCGGTCGACTGCCACCCCGTGTGGGCACCGCCGTTCAAGATGTTCATCATCGGCACGGGCAGAATGTGAGCATGGACGCCGCCGATGTAGCGGTACAGCGGCAGACCGAGCGACCCGGCGGCCGCCTTGGCCACCGCCAGGCTCGTCCCCAGTATCGCATTCGCGCCCAGGCGCGACTTGTTGGCCGTCCCGTCCAGCTCCACCAGCGCCAGATCGACCCCGCGCTGATCGCTGGCGTCCCAGCCGACGAGCCGCTCGGCGATCAGCGTGTTCACATTCTCCACTGCCCGGGTCACGCCTTTGCCGCGGTAGCGGTTCTTGTCGCCGTCGCGCAGCTCGAGGGCCTCGTGCACACCCGTCGAGGCCCCAGAGGGCACCGCCGCGCGACCCCAGGCACCGTCGACCAGGACGACCTCGACCTCGATGGTGGGATTGCCGCGCGAATCCAGGATCTCGCGCCCGTAGACCGACTCGATCGTGGTTGGCATCTTCCGACTCCTCTTGTGAACTACTTCGCGATTATACGTCACACCTCCGCGCCCACGCGGGTGATGAATGTCCCGGATGACCGCGACGCCTTGCGCGCATTCCGGTCGAGGGAAACCGGAGCGGTCGTGCGCGGCCTGCGTGTTAGAATGGCGCCGTGCCATCCCAGAGCGTGTATCTCGACCACGCCGCCACGACCCCAGTCGACCCGCGCGTCCTGGCGGCCATGCTGCCCTACTTCACCGACGACTTTGGCAACCCATCGTCCGTCCACCGCTTCGGCCAGCGAGCCGAAGCCGCGGTCGACATGGCGCGCGGTCACGTGGCCGAAGTGCTGGGGTGTGATCCATCCGAGATCGTGTTCACCGCCTGCGGGAGCGAGAGCGACAATCTGGCCCTGCGCGGAGCGGCCTTCGCCGAACGCGAGCGGCGAGGCGCCGACACGCTGGTCGTCAGCGCGGTCGAACACCCGGCGGTGTCTCGCACCGCTCGTCAGCTCCAGGATCACTTTGGCTTTCACCTCGAGATCGTTCCGGTCGACTCAACGGGGCGCGTGACGGCCGAGGCACTGCGCCCGCACCTGACGGCACGCACGGCAGTCGTCTCGATCGTGTACGCCAACAACGAGATTGGGACCCTCAACCCGGTGGCGGAGCTGGCGGCAGAATGCCGGGCGCTTGGGATCCCTGTCCACACCGACGCCGTGCAGGCGGCCAGCCAGCTATCCGTCGACGTGCGGGCCCTGAGCGTTGACCTCCTGGCGCTCGGCGCACACAAGTTCTACGGGCCCAAGGGCGTGGGTGCGCTGTACGTCCGCAGCGGGCTGCACATCTTGCCCTGGCTGACAGGCGGCAGCCAGGAGCATGGGCAGCGTGCCGGCACGCATAGCGTGCCGCTGATCGTGGGGATTGCCGAAGCCCTCCGCCTTGCCGCCACCGAGCGCGAGCCGCGCAACCGGCACATGCTCGGCTTGCGCGACCGCATCCTTCGGGCTGTTCTCGAGCGGATCCCTTTCGCCAGCCTCACCGGCCACCCGACCGAGCGCCTCCCCAACCACGCCTCGTTCGTCTTGCGCGGCGTCGATGGCAATGCGCTCCTGACCGCCCTCGACCTGCAGGGATTCGCCTGCTCGTCTGGCTCGGCGTGCAAATCCGGCACTCCAGAGCCTTCGGAAATCCTGCTTGCCCTCGGTCTTTCGCCGCAAGAAGCGCTTGGATCCCTTCGTGTCACCGTAGGAAAGGACACGCGGCCAGAGGACGTCGAGAGGTTCGTCGACCTCCTCCCGGTGACCGCCGCCGGACTGCATCGTCAGGGGGCGGACCTGGCATGACCACCGCGCGCCGGATCGCCGTCGCTATGAGCGGAGGCGTGGACAGCTCGGTGGCGGCCGCGCTCTTGCACGAGGCAGGCGAAGACGTCTTCGGCTTGATGCTGCGGCTCTCGGATGGCGCCGGCGGGCGTGAGAATCGGTGCTGCGCGCCCGAGGACATCGCCGCCGCCCGCGTCGTTGCCGGGCAGCTCGGATTCCCGTTCTACGTCGTCGATGCACGCGAAGCCTTCGAGGCCTCCGTCATTGTGCCTTTCATTCGTGGCTATGCGCAAGCCATCACGCCTAACCCCTGCATCGAATGCAACCGCGCCATCCGATGGGGGACGCTGCTCGCCCATGCCCTCACCATCGGCGCCACGCATCTGGCGACCGGCCACTACGCCCGCATCGATTCGGCCAACGGGACCTTTCGGTTGCGCGCAGGCGTCGACCGACGCAAGGACCAGTCGTACGTCCTGCACGTGCTCAGCCAGGACCAGCTCGCCCATGCCGTCTTCCCGCTCGGGGAACTGACCAAGGATCAGGTGCGCGGCCACGCGCGGCGCCTGCACCTGCCCGTCGCCGACCGGCCTGAGAGCCAGGACTTGTGTTTCGCCCATGGGAACTACCGTGCCTTCCTGGCCGCGCGCGGCATCACCGCTGCTCCGGGCCCGATCCTTGATCAGCAGGGCAACCCGCTGGGGCAGCATTCCGGCCTGACGGGCTACACGCTTGGGCAGCGCAAGGGGCTGCGCATCGCCGGATCCGAGGCGCTGTACGTAATCGAGAAGGACGCCGGGCGCAACACGCTAACCGTCGGGCCGCGTCAAGCCGTCGGCCGCCAGCAGTTTGCGGTCGACCGCGTCAACTGGATCGCCGGCGCGCCGCCCTCCCCATCGTTCGAGGCCGACGTGCAGGTGCGCTACCACGCGCCCCGAATCCGCGGCTGCATCCGCTGCACGGGCGACCAATCGGCCGAAGTCATCCTCGAGAGCCGCCAGCCCGACGTCGCACCCGGTCAGTCGGCCGTCTTCTACATCGACGACGCCTGCCTGGGAGGCGGTATCATTCAGCTATGACCTTGCCCGGCGTGCTCCTCGCCCTGCTTCTGGCGACTGCCTGCGGCTTGGCCTTCCATCTCGTCCGGGGCGGCAGCGTTGCACGGATGGCGCTCTACGTCCTCACGGCGTGGGTGTGCTTCTTTGCCGGCCACGCGCTGGCGCAGGTCCTCGGTTGGCACTTCGGCCGGCTGGGCAGCCTGAATCTGGCCGTCGCCGGGCTGGCAACCATCCTTGGACTGCTCGCCGTCTCGTTCCTGGCCCGGCCGGAAAGTGACCATCGCCCATCGGGGCGACCCACTCCTCCTGGAACCCCAACAGAGTAGGTGCTGGGAGCCCGCATGCACTCCCCGCAACCCGGTCAACGCCCAACGGCTCGCTCCGCCCTGCTCCTCATCGCCTCCCTGGCCCTCACCCTGAGCTGCACCCTGGAACGCGCGATGACGCCGACATCTGCCGTGTCCACGCCGACCGCCTCCCCACCAACCCCAGCGCCCACACCTGCCCCCCTGCGAGTGATCCTCGTCGCGCCAGACGCCGCCGGGACGGCGATCGCCGAGCAAGCCGAGCTGGCACTACAGGCTTTGGCGAGCGGCATGGGGATGGTTTTCGAGCGTGTGAATGCGCTGCCGGACGGCGAAAAGACCGCCATCAAACTCCTCGTTGCCATGCCGCCTGACCTCGGGCTGCAGTCATGGGCGGAAGCCAACCCACAGGTTCAGACGGCTGCTCTGGGGATCGCGGGCTTGCAGGCCAGCCCGAACCTGTCACTGATTGCCGCGGACGGGCTTCGCTATGATCAGCTCGGGTTTGCCCTCGGGTATCTTGCCGCGATAGTGACGACTGAATATCGCGTGGGTGCGCTGGCCCGCGATACGTCGCCCCCCACCCTCGCCCTGGCGCGCGGCTTCGTCGCCGGAGGCACCTACTACTGTGGCCTGTGCCGGCCCACCCGCCCGCCGTACGTCGCCTATCCAGTGTTGCTGGAGGGGACAGAAGCGGACCTGGCCAGGGCAGGTCTGACGACGCTCCTGGTCGCCCCGCTACCGGCGTCCCTCGCCGACCTTGGGCTGGCCCCTTCTGCGGAGATTGGCCTTGTCGGTCCGGGCGCCCCTCGCGGCGACCTGGCCGGCGTGTGGATCGCATCTGCCGACTTCGACGTTGACGGCGCCGTCCGGTTGTTGTGGGAGGCGGTGCAACGCGGGGAGGGCGGCGCGACGCTCCCGCTCGCCATCCGATATCACACCGTTGATACCGCCAGGGTTTCCGAGGGCCGACTTCGCTACGCGGAAGCGCTGCTCGAGGACCTTGCTGCTGGCCGGATTGACACGGGCATCGACCCAGTGACCGGCCAACCCCGCTAGCCACTCCCCGCGCCAGCCGAGCTCAGGCTTCGGTCACTTCGACAATTGTCCCGCCGGGCATCGTCACGGTGGCGTCACCGGGATTCGCTCGCACCTGGGGTGTTGTCCAGCGGAATACCCAGCGAGCGTCCTCCGGGCTTGCGTTCACGCACCCGTGGGACATCGGCTCGCCAAAGTTGTTGTGCCAGAACGTTGAGTGGATGGCCACGCCGTCGCCGCTGAACAGGCTGGTCCAGCCAATTCCCGGCAGGTCATAGCCGCCGCCGGTCGTGCCCCCGCTCATGTGCAGGGAGAAGACCTTGCGCCATATCGGATGCGGCCCCAAGGGGGTCGCCCACTTGTCGACGGCGTTCCCTTGCGCGTCGAACTTGGCGCCGGACGAGATGCGGCAGAAGTACACCTCGCGTTCATCTTCCAGGCACGAGAGGGTTTGATGGGTCAGATTGACCACCACCCGCTTGGCCTCGACCTCGGGCCGGATGGGGGCCCAATCGTCCTCGGTCAGCGGCCGGAAGGCCTCGGCTGCCGCCCACAGCATGTCACCGTAGCCGTAGCGCTCGTTGACCTGGTACACCGTCCGCCCAGCGTCATCCTGCTTCACTTCATCGATCCATAGGATCTGGGAGTAGTACAGGCGCGGGTATTGGCTCGCCTTGAGATAGGGAGAGCGCGCCGGCGGGTTTCCAATGACCACGTCGACGAAGGGTACCGTCACCTCAGCCCACATCCCGGGAACGCCATCGGTCTCAGGCAACGACGGCAAGGGGACGTTGGGGGTGTTGCGCACGGGCTGCAGGAGGGGCGACCAGATGTACCCCCGCTCGGTCTCGACCCAACGCTGGTTGGTTCGCAAGGTCATGGGGCCGATGGTCTCGCGAAGCCAGGCTACCACCGCGTCTTCATATAGGGCTTCGGTCGTGGCGCTGTCAACGTCCGGGCGCGCCTTGACATCGACACGGCCGGCAATGCACACTCGCCCCAGCCGGTCGTTCTCCGGAAACGGGGAGTGCAGGATCCTGGGCGCCGCCCGCTGCGGCAGCAGAAGCCCTCCGGCTGCCAGGGTCCCCCAACGGAGAAACGCTCGCCGGCCCATCGCACCACGAGGTTCTGTCATTGCGAACCAGGATCCTCCACGGGTGATTATGCCACACCGCAACCCGATGGATCAGAAGTGGAGCGTCCCTATGCTATAATCGCGAGCATGAGTGAGGTCCCGCCTGCTGCGGAAGCGACGTCGACCAGGGATCACGGGCTCGATCCCCGCCGCACAAGAGCGTATTTGATCGGTGGGCTGGTCGTGCTGGTGATCGTCATTGCGGCTTCCGTCCTGGCTGTATGGGCCATGCTCCGCAATCCCGCGCAGACCCAGACCATCCGTGACGTCGTCATCGTCTTCATGGCAGGCGAGGCGTTGATCATTGGGCTGGCGCTGGTTCTGCTGATCATCCAGCTGGCTCGGCTCACCGCCCTGCTCCAAAACGAGATTCGGCCCATCTTGAGCTCGACCCAGGAGACGCTGAATACCGTCCGTGGGACGACAGCCTTCTTGGGAAACAACCTGGTCGACCCGGTGATCAAGGCCAATAGCTCGCTCGCCGCCGTCCGGCGGGCACTCAACCTGCTCCGGCCCGGTCGGGGCATGTAGCGCAGACACCCTGCAAGGAGAGGACAGAATGTCAGACCGAGACAGCGATATTGGGGCTTTCCTGGCGGGCTTCGTCGTGGGCGGGCTCGTCGGTGCGGTCGCCGCTTTGCTGCTGGCCCCGCAGTCGGGTGAGGAAACCCGCACGTTGATCCGCGACAAGAGCATCGAGCTGAAGACCCAGGTGGAAAGCACAGCAGCCGACGCGCGCACCAAGGCCGAGCGCCTGGCCCAGGACGCCAAGAGCCGGGCGGAAGACCTGCAGCATCGTGGCCAGGTCCTGCTGGAAGAACAGAAGGCCCGTTTGGGGGGCAAGAAGGGCTCGGAGGCTTCCTCCTAGCCCCGCCTCCCCGCTCGCAGCCATCACGAAGGGGCACCCTCGGAGGGTGCCCCTTTGCATGACGACCTTCGGCGCGCAGCTACCGCGTGGCGCGCAACTCGGACAGTGCACCCGCAAGGCAAGCCACCACGTCGCCGGCCATCACGGCCGCCTCGTCTTCCTGCATCTCGGCCGCCAACTCGCCGGCGCGGCCGTGCAGAAACGCTCCAAGCACACCGGCCTGCCAGGTGTCCATCCCCTGCGCGACGAGACCGACAATCGCCCCTGCCAGAACATCACCCGTCCCCGCTCGCGCCAATGCCGGGGTGGCGAAGGGAAGTATGGCGGCTCGGCCCGCCGGGTCAGCGACGACAGTGTAGGCGCCCTTCAGGACGACAACCTGATGCCACTCGGCCGCTGCCCGCCGGGCCGCGCCCAGGCGGTCACGCTGGATCTCGTCCTTCGCCACGCGCGTCAGCACGGCCATCTCGCCCGGGTGCGGCGTGAGGATCGAACGCTCCGGGAGCAGCTCCCACCAGCGGTCGATGCCGGCGAGCAGCTTCAGCCCGTCGGCATCCACGACGCAGCGCGGAAGGGCTGCCGGGGCTTGCGCACTTCCGCTCCCGGAATGCACGAATCCCATACCGGCGCGTCCGCCACCATTCCCGCGCAGCAGGCGCCCCACAAACGCAAGCGTGGAGGGATCCTGCCCGAAGCCAGGGCCGAGCAGGAGAGCCTGGGTATTGGCTAGCTCGGGTTCCAGAACAGCAACCGCATCTTCGCTGATGGCGCCCATCTCGTTCGGCAGGAGAACCCACGTCGCCTCCGGCAGCTGGGGCGCGAGTATCCCCTGGAGATTCGACGACACCGCCAGCGTGACCAGGCCAGCGCCGACGCGATAGGCGGCTTCGCCGGCCAGAACCGCGGCTCCCGGGTAGTTGACCGACCCCGCCACGATGATCGCTCGGCCGAATGTGCCCTTGTGCGCGTCCCTCGGCCGCCCCGGCAGCCAGGTGCGCAGCTGCGCAGGCTCGGCTACATCCACGTCGCTCTTCGCCAGCAGTGGGAAGCCGTCCGGAAGCCCGATGTCGCCGAGGACGAGTCTGCCAACAAGCCCGGCACCCGGAAAGGCGAACAGCCCGGGCTTGGCAGCCGCCAGTGTCACGGTCAGGTTTGCCTCCAAGGCCTCCGGCGCGACGGCGCCGGAGTCGCAATCCACTCCCGATGGACAGTCAATCGCAACGACGAAGGGTTTCGGCTCGCGCGTGGCGAGAATGCCGGCCGTGGTGGCCAGAACCTCTTGCGCCAGTCCTTCGAGCGGCAGTCGGAATCCGGTTCCCAAAACGGCATCGACGACGACATCGGCGCTGCCCACCAAGTTCCGCAATACCCGTCCCCGCTGATCCGATTCGGCGACAGCCACGAGAGCACCGTGCTCCTTGAAGCGCGCCAGATTCGTATCGTCGGCCGGCCGGTCGCGCAGCAGGTACGCCGCCACCTGCCCCCCCGCCTCGGCCAGATAGTGTCCGGCCACCAGGCCATCGCCGCCGTTGTTGCCGGTCCCCACCAGGATCGCCACCCGTCGTCCAGCGATCTCCGGTATCCTCTCCATGATCCGCTGAGCGACGCTGCGCCCGGCGTTCTCCATCATCATGGCGTACGTCAGCCCGCCGGCGTCCGCCGCACGTTCGATCTCCCGCATGCTATCCACCGTGATGACTTTGAACACTCGACCTCCTCAGCGACCGCCTTACGATCTCCACACCTCATTGGCGAATGCCTGTAGCCCCAGTGCCGCCAGCGTGCCGCGCGTGGGGCGCCCCGTCGCAGGATCCCAGCCGCGAGCGGCGTAGTAGGCCGCTTTCATCTCCTCGAACGGCGGCACGTACCCCGCCGATCCACCTTCTTCCAGCGGCTCGAGCAGCTGGCCTGGAAGCCGGTCATGGGCCGCCGTCAACCCCATGCGGTGGTTGAACAGGCGCTTCATCGTCCATCCCCGCGCGCCGACCGCCATCAGCTCCTCCAGCGTGTACTCATAACCAGCAGCCCGGTTGACCAACTCCAGCATGGACGGAGGAGGCACATTGGCTAGAACACACATAGACTGGCTCCGGCGCTTGACCAGTGATCCACAGTCCATCGAATCCAGCCGCCCTCAATTTCGGCCCCAGGAATCCACCGATATTGGACTCGCCCCACAACCCGGTCGCGGGCGACCGACCGCAGAAAACCGCCCGACCCACCGCCGGGCCAGCCGTCCCCGTCAGGGGACCGGTGAGTAGCAGGAGCGGCGAGTCCGAGTCCAGGAGCCCAGCCTCCCGTTGCATGCCAGGGTAGAGCAGATGTGCGCCAAGACTCGCAGCACCGAGGAAGGCGCGCTGCTCATCAAGGGGAACCTCCATGCGAGAGGTAATCCCCGAACGCAGGTCGACCTTCAGGATTCGGGCACCCACGAATGGCATCGGATGAGTCTCCGCTGGCCGCGAGATGGTCATCCCCGCCAGGTCTTGTCACGTCTGACTAGAGGGTGCGCCTCGACGCGTCCCCTTCGAATTGCCGTCCTTGTCTCCGAGGCCGTTCCCACGGGAGGGTCAGGCTGCCTGGCGATTCCTCGCGGCGCCGTCCTTCGGCGGCATCTGGCTCATGGCATATTCGGCCAGCGCCGTGATCGTCAAGCTGGGGTTCACGCCCAGGTTCGCCGGAACGATCGACCCATCGACTACGTACAGCCCCGGGTGTCCGAAGGCCTCACAGCGCACGTCGATCACGCCGTCATCGGCGCTGGCGCCGATGCCGCAGCCGCCCAGGATATGCGCCGTCATCGGCACACCCAGCAGCCCCTCGGCTACGTTTCCGATGGGCAATCCGTCGACCTTGGCGGCGAATCGGCGCACGACCTGGTGCCCGGTGTAGATCTCTGTCTGGATCGGTTTGTCCCGCTCCGGTTCTGCCACGGTCTTCCGCCGGAACAGCGTGAGCAGGCTCCGGCCGAGCCTCAAGTGAAGGCGCGAGTCCTCGGTTTGCATGACGAGGAGGATGGTGGCCCGCCGCGACAGACCCGGACGCAGCTTGACGTCCCAGAAGTTGCGCGCTTCCCGCAGCGGCCAGCTGAGGAGCATCCACAACCGATTGACGAGCGAGCGCTTCCCCTCGTGCAGCGGACCTGTGAGCACCCTCATCACCAAGGATGATCCGTTGGGGAACCGAACCGGCTCGATGTGCGTCACCGGATCGGCCTGGAAGATCGAGGTGATCGAGATCCCTTGAGAGTAGTCGATGGCCTCATCCTTGCTTCCACCGCCGAGGAGCGCTTCGTTGTTCGTTCGGACCGCGTGGCCTAGCCGAGGCGACAGGCGAGGCAGCTCGCCCTGCTCCCAGCAACGCAGCAGCAACCCAACCGTTCCCAGCACGCCGGCAGCCAGGACGACATTGGCGGCCTTCACCATCATCTCGCCGCCGGGCACCGGCCCGGGGCGTCGGAAGGCGACCTCGTAGCGGATCCCGTCATCTCCGCCGTTGTCCAGGGACCGAATACCGGTCACCTGGCTCCCTCCCAGGATCTCGGAACCCTGCTCGCGGGCGAAGTACAGGTAGTTCTTGACAAGTGTGTTCTTGGCGTTCTCGCGACAACCGACCATGCACGCGCCGCAGTGCGTGCACCCACGCCGCCGCGGGCCCCGCCCGCCAAAGTACGGATCGGCGACCTCCACGCCTTCTTCCCCGAAGTAGATCCCAACCTGCGTCGGCCGGAAGCTCTCACCATAGCCGCGCTCATCGGCGATCTCCGCCAGCCGTTCATCCGCCGGCCACAGCTTCGGGTTCACCGCGACGCCCAGCATTCGCCGCGCGGTCCCGTAGTGGGGCTGCAGGACGCGACCCCACTCAATCGGCCGGTTCCACTCCGGCCGCGCAAAGACCTCGTCCTTGGGCTGCTCGAGGACACCGCAGTACACCAGGCTGCCCCCGCCTACGCCGCTTCCATGCAGGACCATGACCCCCTTCAGGACGCTGATCTGCAGGATGCCCCGGCAGAAGACCTCCGGGAGCCACATGAACCGGCGAACGTCCCAGTCCGTCTTGGCGAAATCCCCATCGGCGAACTCGCGTCCGCGCTCCAGGACCAGGACGGAGTACCCCTTCTCTGCCAGGCGCAGCGCCGCGACGCTGCCCCCGAACCCGGATCCGACGATGACGAAGTCGTAGCTCAACCTCTCGGGTTTCCCACCGCTTGTAGTCGACATTGGCTTGCTCCTTGGAACTCGGCCCCGCTCGTCGCGGCACCGTGGCGGAGGCGGCGCCGGGATCCCTCAGGAGGCGATCTCCACTCGGCGGCAGCAGCGGACGAAATCCAGGACGGTCGGCACGTTGCGCATCAGGTACCCCAGGTTTCCCTCGACTTTGAGCTTGCGTGTCACCATCGCCTGGATCGGGTCGAGTTGCCCTTCCATGATGCGCAGCAACAGCCCGCGCGGGGCGTGCATGACGAAGGCCGGCTTGGGCATTGCCGGATCCCCTTCAGCGTACATGGCGGTCTTGCGGCACTTGCCATGCCACAGGTCCAGGTACGCGCCGGCGGCAGGGGCTCCCGCCGGCTCGCCCGGCTCGGGATCGACCAGCACCAGCATGTCCCCTTCCCAGTTCTTGGCCATGTCCGCGTAACGCTCGTCGCTGTTCAATACGTAGGACAGAGCCGTAAGCCAACCCTGGCTCGGAAACGCGAAGGCTATGGGACCCTCCTGCTCTCGTGCGAAGCGGCCCGATTATCCGGCCGGGTGCGTGGGCTGTCAAACGCGTCCAATTGACAGGCCCATTCCAGGTCGGTTAGACTTGCGGAACGCCCTCGAGGCTCGAGCATGCTGCAGAACCGAGAACGATTGGAATCCCTCGAAGCCGCGGCCCTGGCGCCGTATGCCATCAAGAGCCGCGAGTCGCGCGGCCGCCAATACCCCGAAGGCGAGGCGGGCTACCGCACTGCGTTCCAGCGCGACCGAGACCGCATTCTGCACACCACCGCCTTCCGGCGCCTGGAGTACAAGACCCAGGTCTTCGTCACCTCCGAGGGCGACTACTACCGCACGCGCCTGACCCATACGCTGGAGGTAGCGCAAATCGGGCGCAGCATCGCCCGCTCCCTGGCCGCCAACGAGGATCTGGTCGAAGCCATCTGCCTGGCCCACGACCTCGGCCACCCGCCGTTCGGCCACGCCGGCGAGTCGGCCCTGGCCGGCCTGATGAAGCCCTATGGCGGCTTCGATCACAACAAGCACTCCCTGCGCATCGTCACCGAGCTCGAACAGCGCTATCCGGACTTCCCGGGCCTCAATCTCACCTGGGAGCTGCGCGAGGGCATCGTCAAGCACGAGACCGAGTACGACATCGCCGACGCCGCGGCGTACGACCCCGAGAAGCGCGGCCACCTGGAAGCGCAGATCGCCAACGTCGCCGATGAGCTGGCGTACTCGGCGCACGACCTGGATGACGGCCTGCGCTCCGGGTTGGTGCTTCCCGAGCAGTTGACCGATCTCTCGCTGTGGCAGGAGCTGATGCGGCTCAGCGGCTGGGTCGGCGGCACGCTGGACGACATGACCCGCCACGGCATGATCCGCGACTTGATCGGCCTGCAGGTGACCGACCTGATCCGCGTCACAGACGGCGAGCTGTCCGCCGCCAGCGTCGAGTCGGTCGACGCCCTGCAGCGTCTGCCGCACAACGTCGTGCACACATCGACCGCCCTGGCCGAGTCGAATCGCGCGCTCAAGGGCTTCCTCTACCACCACCTGTACCAGCACTTCCAGGTCGTCCGCATGCAGGTCAAAGCCGAGCGCATCGTCGAGGACTTGTTCCAGGCCTACCGCAGGACGCCGGAGGTCCTTCCCGCCGAGGTCCAGGGCCGGACGCGGCACTACGGGCTGGAGCGCACGGTGTGCGACTACATCGCCGGCATGACGGACCGTTTCGCCACACAGGAACACGGCAAGCTTTTCGATCCCCAGATCCTTCCCTGACCAAGCCCACCATGGCCAAACGCGACTACATCCTCACGGCCGAAGGGGCCACCCGCATGCGCGAGGAGCTCGTTGCACTCAAGGGGCCGCGGCGCGTTGAACTCGCTGCCCGACTGCGCAGCGCCGTGCAGATGGGCGACCTGAGCGAGAACGCCGACTACACCGTCGCCAAGGAGGAGCAGGCGTTTCTCGAAGGGCGCATCCAGGAGTTGGAAACCCTTCTGCGCGAGGCGGTCATCGTACAGGGAACGGCGCAAGATGTTGTCGGAGTAGGCAGCACGGTCATCGTGTCGGAGGCGGGCGGCCCGCCGGAGACGTTCTACCTGGTCGGCAACAAAGAGGCCGACCCGCGGCAGGGACGGATATCGCACGAGTCGCCCATCGGGCTGGCGCTGGTCGGGCACACGGTGGGCGACACGGTCCAAGCCACTACCCCGGGCGGCACGCTGACCTTCACCATCCTCGAGATTCGCTAGCCGGCGCATGCTCGGCAAAGCAAGAGCGGGCCTGCGGCCCGCTCGTTGTTTCTCATCCCTTGGATCGAACCCGGATCAGGAGCGCGCCAGCGTCCCGCGCGGCCAGGCACGCAACTCGATCGTCAGGCGCTCGAAGTAGCTCTCCGGAGGCAGGGGCCCCTCTCCGTACTTGAAGTCGACGATGCGCGCCTCGACCTCCAGCGATGCGGTCTGCAGGCGAATGACCTCGCCGCTGTTCGCCAGAACCGGGTCCCCCTTGGCCGACAGACGCGACCGGGTGGCCTCGTCGTTGAAGGCGTAGCGGCTCATCAGCACCTTGGTCACGGTCTGGATGTCGTTCTTGTCGAACAGCCAGACCTCGAACGCCGAGACCTTCTTCGGCTCGCCCACGCCGACCATGTCGCCGATCCCCACGCCGCACTCGCCCAGGAAATCGCCCGCCGCGCTCTCGATGCTGAAGGAGTCATCGTACAGATCGTCTCCGAGCGTATAGATGGTGCGGAAAGTCGCCAGCGGATCTTGTGTCGGGGGAGCCATCGGAGCGGCAGCCCGTCGAGAGGCCCCTCCGCCGGTTCGCGCCGCTGGCGCGGCCGGCTCATCCTCGGCTCCGGCGCCCACGACCGCCTGCGGTCGTGCTGACCTGGCGCCCATCCGGTTGCGCAGGATCAGCGCCGCGGCAAGCAGGAGGCCCATGAGCAGCGTGGCACCGCACACTGGCAGGATCAGCTTGCTGGCCGTCGCGCCGGCGCGTGTGGCCGGTGTCGGTTCGGCCCCTGGCACGGCCGTCTCGCCAGCGTCGGGTGCACCGCCCTGCAGGATGCTGATGACGGCGTTGAAGTTCTGGATGGCCGTAGCCCCTACGCTCCCCGGATCCGCCGCCACACCCTGCAGCGTTGCGGGGCCGGCCTCTCCGACCGCCTGGAAGCGGCTGAGCGCCAGATCCGCGTTGCGGTTTGCGGCGTAGGAGTCGATCGCCATGCGCATCCAATCCAGGCGATACGGCTCGGACAGCAGCGAAGGCGACGCATCCGTCCACTGCACCGGGCTGATCACCCAGGCAAAGAGCAGACCCATTGCCAGGCCCACCACCAGGCCGGCCACGGCCCCCACCCACTTGCGTTCCTGAAGATCCTTGAACCGGTCCATGATCCCTCTCTTCCGGCGCCTCGCCCGGCTGCCATCCGCCGGGGATTGTAGACGGGAGGCGCCCGCCAGGCAACGCCCGGGATGCAGGTTCTATGCCATGTCCGGTTCGGCGGCCGGAAGTTCCGCCATCCGGGTTCGCTCCTGGCACGACAGGCAGACCGCGTGATCCCGGTTGTCGGCGACGAGCAGGCCCCCGCACTTTGGGCACGGCGCAGCCAAAGGCCGCTTCCAGGACGTGAAATCGCAGGTCGGGTAGTTGGCGCAGCCATAGAAGTTGCGACCTTTGCGCGTTCGCCGGGCGACCAGATCTCCCCCATCCTGTGGGCAGCGCACCCCGATCTTCTCCAGCCAGGGCTCGGTGTAGCGGCACGTGGGGAAATCCGAGCAACCGATGAACTTGCCGAAGCGGCCGATGCGCGCCAGGAGCGGCTTCCCGCAGGTCGGGCAATGCCGGTCAAGCATCTCCGGCTCAGTCTTCACCTCAGGCATGTCACGTTTGGCGTCTTCCACCTGCTCTGCAAATGGGATATAGAAGCCCCGGACGACATCCACCCAGCCAAGCTCGCCGTCGGCAACCTCGTCCAGTTCCTCTTCCATCCGGGCCGTGAAACCCAGGTCGACGATCTCAGGGAAGTGATCGACAAGCAAGTCGGTCACCACTTCGCCGGTCTCGGTCGGGATCAGCGTCCGCCCCTCGCGCCGGACGTAGTGCCGGGCCTGGAGCGTAGAGAGGGTCGGCGCAAACGTGGAAGGCCTGCCGATGCCCAGCTCCTCCATCGCCTTGACCAACGTCGCCTCGGTATAGCGTGGCGGCGGTTCGGTGAAGTGCTGCTCCGGAGCCAGATCCTGAAGCGTCAGCGGCTCGCCGGCTTCGACGTCCGGCAGTGCCCCAACAACGGCCTCCGGCTCCAAGGCCTCGTCGCCGTTGCCATTCCCGCTGCCATTGGAGCGGTCCTCGTAGACCTCAAGGTAGCCGGATACCCGCAGGGTCGAGGCCGATGCCCGCAGCACGTACGAATGCGCCGGCGTTGTGCCCTCGACCTCGACGGTCATCGTGTCGTACTCCGCCGGTCGCATCTGCGAGGCGACAAACCGCTTCCACACCAGTGTGTATAGCTTGAGCTGGTCCGCCGTCAGGTAGCCGGCGACCTGCTGCGGCTCGCGGGCCACCGACGTCGGGCGGATGGCTTCATGGGCCTCCTGGGCCCCACGCGTCCGCGCTTTGTAGACCGGCGGCTCGTCCGGAAGCGCCTGCGGTCCATAGCGCTCGGCGATCAACCGGCGCGCTTCTGCCTGCGCCTGCACCGAGACCTGGGGGGAGTCGGTGCGCATGTAGGTGATCAACCCGACGGGTTCATGCTCGTCAAGGTCAACGCCCTCGTACAGCTGCTGCGCCACGGCCATCGTCTTGCGCGCCGTGAAACCGATCCGCCGCGAGGCATCCTGCTGCAGCGTGCTGGTTGTGAACGGCGGTGACGGACGGCGGGTGCGTGAGCCGCGCTTGACCGCTGCAACCTGGAAGGTCGCCCGGCGCAACTCGTCGAGCACCGGCTCGACAGCGGCCTGCGACGGCAGGCTCGGCGGCGCACCGTCGATGCGCGTCAACCGTGCACGGAACGCCGGTGGGTGCTGGTCGGACTGCAGCCCGGCGTCGATCGTCCAGTACTCCACCGGCTCGAACCTCTGGACTTCTCGCTCCCGGTCCACAACCATGCGGAGCGCGGCCGACTGAACACGACCGGCAGAGAGCCGGCTGCGGACCTTACTCCACAGCAGTGGGCTGAGGTTATAGCCCACGAGCCGGTCGAGCACCCGGCGGCCCTGCTGCGCATCCACCAGATGCAGATCCAGCGGGCGGGGGTGCTCAAACGCCTCGTGCACCGCCTCCTTCGTGATCTCATGGAAGGAGACTCGCCGGGCGCGGGCCGGATCGATCTGGGCCGCCTCGATCAGGTGCCAGGCAATGGCCTCGCCCTCCCGGTCGGGGTCGGTCGCCAGGTAGATCTCCTCCGCCTTGGCAGCCTCGACGGCCAGCGCCTTGACCACCTCGCGCTTCTCATTAGGCACGCGGTACTTCGGCACGAAACCGTTGTCGACATCCACCGACAACTGCGACCGCAGCAGGTCGCGCACATGCCCGACGGAGGCCTTGACACTGAAGCCCTTGCCCAGGTAGCGGCCGATGGTGCGCGCCTTGGCTGGTGACTCAACGATGACGAGCTTGCCCCGCCGCTTGCTCTCCCGAGCCGCAGCGCGCTTCGTCCGCTCCACCACCGGAGGCGTCAATCCCTCGTGGGCTGCGGTGCGCCCCATGCGCACCACGGTCGTTCCGCAAACCGGGCACGCTCCTTTGGTTGCCGGCGTGCCCGAGGCGGTGAAGATCGCCTGTCCCTGCGCGATCTCGCGCTTTGCCTTACACCGAACGCAGTATGCTTCCACCCATCTCTCCCATCACGTGTACTCCGCCCGTCCACCGGACGCCAGCAGGTCGACGACGCGTCGAACCTCCTCGGCCCTGGCACGCGAGCATACCAGAAGGACATCGCCGCTGTCGACCACGACGAGATCCTCCACCCCCAGGGTCACGACCAGCCGCTCAGCCACAACCCCATAGACGAGCGTGCCTTGCGTGTCGATCATCAACGGCTTACCGGCCCCGAGAACCAGGTTGCCGTCGGCATCGGATGACAGGATCTCGAACAGACGATCCCAGCCTCCAATGTCGCACCAACCCAGGTCGTCAGCCGGAATGACGGACACGCCTGCGGCGTGCTCCATGAGGCCGTAGTCAATCGTCTGCGCGGGAAGGGCGGACCAGTCGCCTGCATACACCGCCGGGTCACTGGTCGCCTTCAGTTTGGAGGCAACCGCACGCAGCACGGCCTCCAACGCCGGCATGTGACTGGCGATTTCCTCGCGCAAGCGGTCCACGCGCCAGACGAACATCCCCGAGTTCCAGTAGTGCTGGCCATCGGTCAGATAGGCCTTGGCGATCTCGGCCGCTGGCTTCTCCTTGAACGAGCGCACGCGGAATGCCGGATATCCCGCGAACATCCCGCGCGGCTCACCGCGCTCGATATACCCATACCCGGTGGCGGCGTAGGTTGGCGAGATCCCCAGCGTGACCAGGTCCCCTTCCAGCGCCAGCGCGTGCGCCGCCTGCAGGGCCGCCAACAGCCGATCGGGGTGAGCGATGGAGTGATCGGCCGTCAGGCAGGCCATCACGGCACCAGGCGATCGCTGCTGGATGATCAGGCCGGCCAGGCCGGCCACGGCGGCGGTGCCCCGTGGCGCCGGTTCGAGCACGAAGCTGGACTCGGGAAGATCGGGCGCCTGCTCGCGCAACAGCCTTGCCTGATCGGTTCCCGTAACCACCAGGATCCTCTCGGCAGGTAACAGACCGCGCAACCGATCGACGGCCATCTGGAACAGCGTTCGCTCGCCCACCAGGCGCAGCGACTGCTTCGGGCGCAGACGCCTGGACGCCGGCCACAGCCGTGTCCCGCCCCCGCCCGCCATGATGACCGCGAAAAGCTCTCCTGCCATCAATCGATCCTGTACGGTGCGCCGGCTTCCCGCAGGCGCACGTAGTGCATCCCGCTCACCTGTCGAGCCAGCCCCTTGAGCTCGAGCATCGCCAACGCCGCCGTCAGCTTGGCGACCGGAAGCCCGCTGCGCGCGTGCAGTTCGTCGACGTGCACCGGGTCACCCGAGAGGCACGCCACCACCGCCCGCTCCGTTTCGTCGTCCGGAAGCCGTGTTGGCGTGTGATCGGCCAGGACAGCGGCTTCCATGTTGAGCGCCTCCAAAACGTCCTCCAACCCAACCATCGGCCTGGCGCCATTCTCGATCAAGCGGAGCGCTCCGCGGCTCGAGCGGCTGTAGATGCTTCCCGGGACCGCGAAGACGTCGCGCCCCTGCTCGGCACCGAAGTCGGCGGTGATCAACGCCCCGCTACCTTCGCCGGCCTCTACGATCACGACCACCGCCGCCAGCCCCGAGATGATCCGGTTGCGCGGCGGGAAGTTGGCCGCGTCCGGCTTTGTCCCCAACGGGTAATCGCTGACCACCGCCCCCGAGGAGGCGATGCGCGCCGCCAGTGAACGGTGCTCCGGCGGATAGATCTGGTCCAGTCCCGAACCGAGGACGGCGAGGGTTCGGCCCCCCGCCTCCAGCGCAGCCTGATGCGCCAGCCCATCGATGCCCCGCGCCATGCCCGAAACGACGACCACGCCGTTGCCGGCCAGGTACCGCCCGAGGTCGCGGGCAACGCTCGTCCCATACGCACTCGGCTTGCGCGTTCCCACGACCGCCACAGCCCAACGGTCACCGGCTTCGATCGACCCCCACACGTACAACACCGGAGGAGGCTGAGCGATTTCCCGCAATCGATCAGGGTACCCCTCGTCGAGCCACGTGAGCACCGTGTAGCCGGACTCGCGTACGCGCTGGGCCTCGCCCGCTGGATCGATCCGGGTCCGGCCCTCTACGAGCGCCGAGACGGCCGCCGGTCCGATCCCCGAGCCGCGCAGCGCCTCCGAGGAGGCGTGCCACGCGGCATCGATCGAGCCGAAGGCATCCAGCAAGACGCGGAACCGGACAGCGCCGATTCCGCCGACGCGGCTCAACGCGAGCCAGTATGCCTTCTCATCCCCCATGGCGCCGCCCCCACTCAGGCCAATTGGCGAGAATACCACGCCGCTTCCGACAGTGTCAAGCCGCCCCTGGCGACCGTCAGACCTGCGCCACTCCGCCTCGTGCACCTCGATCTCGGGAGCACGCGATCGCGCCGGGTAAGGGCCTGGAGATTCCTGGGGACCCAAACATGCTTCGCTTGAGGTCAATATCCACGGTCGGAGTTGCGGGCCTCGAAGGACTCCACCCCGAACTCAGTTGCGCGCCTCGTACCCCAAGGGTAGCATATGCCCGCTTAGCCCGCTCCGGGAGGCGACCGTGTCGAGACATCGCCGTCTGCTCATCATCGCACCCCTTCTGCTCAGTCTGCTCGGCTGCGCGCTCGGTAGCCCTGGCATCCCAATCGCCGAGCCCAGCACGGCGACCGCTTCGGCCCCGATCGTACCGGTCAACCTCGACTTGTGCTCGCCCCTCACCGCCACCGAAGTATCGGAAGCCCTGGGCGAAGAGGTCGTCGTTCAGCCCGGCTTGCAGACCGGCGCCTGCACCTACGGCACAACCACAAGCGCGCAGCCCAAGTCCGTGGGCGTCTCGGCCGCGCAGGGAGACCAGGCGCGTGATTTGGTGCAGATGGCCGCCAGCCTCGGCTTGCTCTTCGGGCGTGACGCCACCTCCCAGCAGATCGCGCAGGACTTGAAGGACAACGCGGCCAGCATGCCCCTTGAGCAGGTAGTCGAGAAGGCCAACAGCCTGCTCGCCCCTCTCGGCTATGTCTACACTCCCTCCGGCACGCCGGACAATCCGACAACCTGGGGCTGGAACCCTCTCGGCTCGGGGTCGATGCACCAGGTCCGGGAGGAGACGTATCTGGCGGTCAGCGTCATAGGGTTGGACGAAGCAGGAGCCCGGGCACTCGCCTCCAAGCTGCTGCAGCTTTCGAACGGGCGGCTTCCCGCCGCCTTCACGATCGATCTAGCCGAGAGCCTGCGCGTGGAGTTCACCGTCTCACCTCCCACGACAGCGCCCGAACCCTCCCCTACGCCCGCACCTCCGGCCAACATGACCGTCTGGGTCGCCGACTATCAGCCCGGACGTGTGGCGCGCGTGGATGCCGCGACGGGCATGGTGCTCGCCGACATCCAGGTGGGCCCCCAACCGATGAGCATCGCCGTTGGCGAGAATGCCGTGTGGGTGGGCAATGAGGGCGACGGCACCGTCTCGCGCATCGACCCGGCGACCAACCAGGTTGTCGCCACCATCCCAATCGGCAAGAGAGGCTTCCTGCGGCTGGCCGCGGGCGAGGGCCGCGTCTGGGTGGCCGCCTGCCTCGACAAGCTCGTGGCGGTCATTGACCCGGCGACCAACACCGTCATCGACACCGTGCCCGCCGATGCCTGCTGGAATGTAGCCCTGGGCGGCGGCGCCGTGTGGGTGCCCGTCGGCGAGAGGGCGGTTGTGCACATCAATCCTAAGACGCTCGTGGCGATCCCGGCGGTCTTCGTACAAAGCGGGCCATCGGAGATCGCCTCCGGCTTCGGCGCCATGTGGGTTGCGAACGTGAACGCCATGACGATCTCGCGTTTCGATCCGGAGTCGCGTCAGGTCACCGCCACATTGTCGACGGGCCTCGACAAGGCCAAACACAATCTGCACGGCCTGGCAACCGGCGAAGGCCAAGTGTGGCTTGCCACCTCCGACGGTGTGCAGGGCTTTGACCCGGAGACCAACATGCTCGCGGTCACTTTCCACGCCGTCTCCGATCCATGGTTCATGACGATGGCGAACGGCTTCTTGTGGGTCACGACCGGCAGCGCGGATGGGATCGTGGTGCTCGATCCAGCAACGGGTGACGTCTTCCGGCGGGTAGTCTGGGGGGTTGCCCCGTTCGCCATTGCCGCCGGGCCCTGAGCCCGGGCATCCCGGGAATGCGGGCGAATGGAACCGCCCGGCCATCAGGCCGGGCGGTTTGGCGGGGATGAAGGGATTCGAACCCTCGGTCTCTGCCTTGACAGGGCAGCGTGTTAGGCCGCTACACCACACCCCCAGACGGCGTCAGTCTACCATAGCCGTTAAACGGGCGTCAAGGTTGGCGGTGGTTATATGCCCTCAAGCCGCAAGCGCCGTCCGGATCGCGCTGGCGGCGCGGCTGACGCCCTCGTCATCGATCCAGTAATGCAGCACCAAGCGAATGCGCCGCGGTCCAACCGGGCCGATCTTGATCTTGTCGCGCGCCAGGGCCTGCTGAAGTCCGGCCTCATCGAGCCGAGCCTCGGGCGCGATCCGGATGTATACCATGTTCGATGGCGGTGCAATGTCTTCGACCAGAATCCCTGGGATTTCGCTGAGGGCGCGTGCCAGTTCCCGGGCGCGGCGATGGTCTTCTACCAGCCGATCGACCATCGTCTCGAGGGCGACGATCCCCGCCGCCGCCAGCACGCCGGCCTGGCGCATCCCCCCGCCGAGCTGTTTGCGAATCCGGCGGGCACGGCGAATGAAGTCGGCATCGCCGCATAACATCGAGCCTACCGGTGCGCAGAGCGCCTTGGACAGGCAGAAGCTCACCGAGTCCGCAGGCGCGGCAAGCCGATCAGCAGGCACGCCCAGCGCAGCGGCGGCATTGAAGATGCGCGCCCCGTCCAGGTGCAGCTTCAACCCGTGCTTACGAGCGACGGCGCCCACGGCCTGGGTGTACCCCTCGTCCAGAACGGCCCCGCCACAGCGATTGTGCGTGCTCTCAAGGCAGATCAGCCGCGTCGTCGGGAAGTGCACGTTGTCCGGCCGCACCGCCTCTTCGATTGCCTCCAGCGGCAGCCGGGCGTCAGGAGTCGTGTGAACCGGTCGGGGATGCACGCCACCGAGCGCGGCGATCCCGCCGGCCTCGTAGTTGAAGGTGTGGCATTGATCCCCCAGGATGACCTCGTCGCCGCGCTGGCAATGCGTCAGCACCGCTGCCAGATTGCCCATCGTGCCGGACGCAACGAACAGCGCCGCCTGCTTGCCCATTTTCTCCGCCGCCAGGGCCTCGAGGCGGTTGACGGTCGGGTCATCGCCGAGGACGTCATCGCCCACCTCGGCGGCCGCCATGGCCGACCGCATCTCCGGCGTGGGAGCTGTTACCGTGTCGGAACGCAGGTCCACGACGTCCATCGTTCCCTCCTGAGCGTGCCCGATCCCCAAGCCTGCCGATCTCAGCCGGGGCGTCTGCGCGTGCCGCGCAGCTCTTCCAGGACCTCCACAAAGTCGGCCGGCAGCGGCGCCTCGAACTCGCGCGGCTGGCGTTCCCCCGGGAGCACCAGCTTCAGCTTCCAGGCATGCAGCATCTGCCGCGGCGCCTCCACGGCCGCCGCGCGCCGCCCGTACACCCGGTCACCCGCCACGGGACAACCCAGGAAGGCCAAGTGGACGCGTATCTGATGGGTGCGACCAGTTTCCGGATGGACCTCCAGCAGGCAGCCGTGCTCGAAGGCCTCGCGAGTATCGTACGCCGTTGCCGATGACCTGCCCTTGCTTTCCGCAACAATGGCCATTCGCTTCCGATGGCGCGGATCCCGGCCGATGGGCGCCTCAACCCTGCCGGCGGGTGTGGGAGGATGGCCATCGACGATGGCCAGGTAGGTCTTGGCAATGGTCCGCGACTTGAAGGCCCGCTGCAACTCAGCGTAGGCGCGGTCGTTCTTGGCCAGCACGATCAGCCCTGAGGTGTCCTTGTCGAGGCGATGCACCACCCCCGGACGAATTTCGCCGCCAATGCCTTCGAGGTCCGGGGCATGAGCCAGCGCAGCATGGACAAGTGTTCCGGTGGGATGGCCGGCGGCTGGATGCACCACCAGTCCTGCCGGCTTGTTCACCAGCAGAATGTCGCTGCTCTCGTAGATCACGTCGAGTGGAATGGATTCGGGCTGCAGCCCGCTTGGCACACGCTCCGGCAGGCGAACGACCAGTCGGTCGCCGCTCTCCAGCCGGAGTCCCGGCTTGCCGGCCGCCACGCCATTGACGCTGACCGCCCGCTGCCGGATCAGCGATTGCAGGCGGGTCCGACTGAGATCCAGAAGCAGCGTGACCAGGGTGACGTCCAGCCGGGCGCCGGCCTGGTTCGGCTCGATCCGGAACTCAAGCTCGTTCACCCCGGCGGTGGCTCGCGCAGGCTGACGTCGGAGGTCGGAGTGCCTGCCGCGCCGTCACCGGCCTCGGCCTCGCGTGGCTTGCGCCGCTCCTCCAGCCACATTCCGGCAACGAGCACCGCCACGCCGACGGAGATGCTGGCATCGGCGACGTTGAAGACCGGGAACGTCCCCAGGGAGATGAAGTCAGTGACGGTGCCGAGAAGGAGACGATCGATAAGGTTTCCCAGCGCGCCGGCGAACTGCAGCACGAGCGCGGCGCGCAACGGCCATTGCACCGCCGGCACGCGCGGGAAGTAGTACAGGACGGCGATACAGACCAGCACGGCAACGATGGTGAACACCAGGCTGGCGGATGGGAGCATGCCGAACGCCGCACCGGTGTTGTTCCAGTGAATGACCCGGGCGATCGGCGCCAGCCATGCGATCGGCATCCACGTCTCGCCCACCTCCAACCGCGAGCGCACCAGGTACTTCGTCCACTGGTCCACGGCGACGATCATCCCGGACAAGCCGAGCAGGATCATGGTGTCACGCAGTCGTCCCAAACGAGCCTCCCACCAACACGCTTAAGTCGATTGTACCGTACCCAATCCCGGCGGCGGTCACACACGCCGCACCCCAAGCCTGATCGTCTCGCCATCGAAGCGCAGGTCGGCGCTTGCCTCGCCGCCCGGGTCCGCTACCGCCTCGAGCCGCGCCGCCAACACTTCGCCGGCAATGACGGCCTGGTGCTCCCGCACGGCCTGCGCCAGCCGTTCGCTGGCGGCAAACTCGACCTGGATGCGGTCGGCGACGTTGAACCCAGCGTCCTTACGCATGTCCTGGATACGGCGCACGATCTCGCGCGCCAGGCCCTCGCGCTCCAGCTCCGGCGTCAGCACGGTGCGCAGTGCGGCGACGTAGCCGCCGTCGGTGGCGGCCGAAAGGCCGGCATGCGCCTCGACGCGCACCTCGACCTCCTCGGGCAGCACCTCGATGCGCACTTCGCCAACCTCCACCAGCAGCGCCCGGCCCGCCAGCAACTCCGACGCGGCGCGCTCAGGCTCCATCGCCAGCAGCGCCGCCCGCACGGCCGGGAAGCGCGAGCCGTGTTTCTGGCCGAGCTGCCTGGGCAGCGGGTTGAGCCGAAAGTCCACCACCTCGGCCGCCGCATCCAGAAGCCGGACCTGCTTGACGTTCAGCTCGTCACCGATCAGGTCGGCGTAGCGGTGCACGATGGCGCGTTCCTCGGCCGACGGGACCGCGAAGGCCACCTCGGCCAGCGGCTGCCGGACTCTGCGATTCGACTTGCTGCGGGCGGCGTGCCCGAGTGACACCAGCCGCAGCACGAGGGCCATGTCGCGGGTGAGCGAGGAGTCCAGCGAGCGCTTGTCGACGATCGGCCACTCCGCATGGTGGATGCTCTCCGGCGCCGCAGCATCGACCGACCGCACCAGGTTCTGATGCATCACCTCGGTGACGAACGGGACAAAGGGAGCCAGGATTCGGATCAGGGTAGTGAGGACCTGGTGCAGCGTCGCGTACGCCGCGTCCTTATCGGCATCCGATGCCTGGCTGGCGCCAGCCTTGGCCCAGAACCGACGCCGGCTGCGGCGCAGGTACCAGTTGCTCAGATCGTCCAGGAACACGTCCAGCGAGGCCACTGCCAGATTCGGCTCGTACGCATCCAACCGGGCGGTTACCTCGCCGAGCGTCTCATTCAGCCGGGCCACGATCCAGCGGTCGAGCAGCGAGCGCTGGACACTTCGCCCTCGGGCTGCCGCCCAGCCATCGATGTTGGCGTAGGTGACGAAGAAGGCGTACACGTTCCACAGCGGGATGAGGAACTGACGGCGCACCTCATCCGCCCGGTGGTAGCCAAAGAGCAGGTCCTTCTCCGGCCTGGATCCGGCATACAGCCAGCGCATCACGTCAACGCCGATACTGTCGGCGGCCTCATTGAACTCGATCATGTTGCCCGAGGACTTGTGCATCGCTGATCCATCCTCGGCTAGCAGCGTGGCGTAGGTGAAGACGTGACGGAACGGCGCCTGGCGCTCCAGGATCGTGCTCATCGCCAACAGGCTGTAGAACCAGTTGCGGAACTGCCCTGGGAAGCTTTCGCTGATCAGCTCGGCCGGGAACCAGCGCTGCCAGAACGCCGGCGCGTGGCGGTACTGCAGCGTACTCATGCCGACGATCCCGGCATCGAGCCACGGGTTGCCGACATCGGGGATGCGCCGCACCCGGGCTCCGCACTTGCGGCAGGCGATTTCCACGGTGTCGATGGTGGGCCGGTGCGGCGAATGCCCCTCGAAGGCCTCCCACCCGGCGACGGCCCGCTCGCGCAGTTCCTCCTTGCTCCCAATGACCTCGAAATGCCCGCACTGGCCGCACTCGTAGATCGGGAGCGCCAGCCCCCAGTAGCGCTTCTTCGAGATCATCCAGTCGTGCATGTTGCGCAGCCAGTCGAGCTCGCGCTCCAGCCCGAATTCCGGATGCCAGGCCGTGCCGTTGAGCACGACATCCATCATCTGGTAGCGCAGGTTGCGGGCCTTCTCCTCCTCGGTGACCTGCTCGTAGGGCTTGTCAAGCTGAGCGCCCATCGAGATGAACCACTCGTCCACCAGCCGGAAGACGAGTTGCTCATTGCAACGCCAGCAGACCGGGTAGCGATGGGTGTAGTCGGCGACGTGGTAGGCCAGGCCCTTCCGGCGCAGGTCGCCGAAGATCGGCGCGGCGACGGCATGCACCGACTGCCCGGTCAGCCACTCGAAGCCGGCCACGAAGACCCCGGCCTCGTCCAGCGGTGCGATGACCGGCAATCCGTTCGCTTTGCCGAGGGCAAAGTCCTCCGCGCCGCATCCAGGGGCGACGTGCACGATCCCTGTGCCCTCCTCCTCGCCGACCTCGTCCCACAGGATGACGCGGTGGGCTTCCGGGGACCCTGCTGCGGTCTGCGCCGTGAGCTCGTCAAAAGGCCCTCGGTAGCGCCACCCCTCCATCGCACGCCCCTTCACCTCTGCCTCAACCGCGTAGGGCCCCTGCAGCATGTGCAGCGTGCCCCGGCTCAGGTAGAAGGACTCGTCTCCCTGCCGGACGCGCACGTAGTCCAGTTCCGGGCCGACGGCAGCAGCGACGTTGCTGGTCAGCGTCCAGGGCGTCGTCGTCCACACCAGCAGACTCTCGCCCGGCCGATCCGGCAGCGGAAACCGCAGCGTGATGCTCGGATGGGTGAGCTCCTGGTAGCCCTCGGTGACGATCTCATGCTGGCTCAGTCCGGTCCCGCAGCGGGCGCACCAGGGCATGACGTCGTGCCCCTTGTAGATCCAGCCGCGCTCGTAGCACGACTTCAGCATCAGCCAGATGGTGTAGTTGTTCTCGTCGGAGAACGTGAAGTATGAGCCTCCCAGCTCCGGCAGCCCCAGCCGGCCCACAAGCCCCTCGACCGTATCCGTCACCGGTCCGGACGGCCGGTAAAGCGTCATGCGCGCCTGGGGATCTGTCCCCAGCGAGTCGCGCAGCTGCCGCAGCTCGCCCGGATCGTTCCAGTCCATCCAATAGCCCAGGCGGATGCTCTGCTCGGTCTGCACGGCGGCGTAGTTGAGCACCCGCTGCTTGCAGAGTGTCACGAATTCCGCCAGACCGAAGCCCTCGATATCGCGCTTGGTGCGGAAACCCTTCTCGCGTTCGACGTTCACCTCCACCCACAATCCCTGGCAGTCGAACCCGTTCTGGTAGCGGATGGCGTGTCCGCGCATGGCGGCGTAGCGGTGGAACAGGTCCTTGTACGTGCGCCCCCAGCCGTGGTGGACGCCCATCGGGTTGTTGGCCGTGATCGGGCCATCGATGAACGACCAGATCGGCCCATTGCGGCGCAGCGCGCGCAGCTTCTCGAATGCCTGCGTCTCCTGCCACCAGCGCAGGACGTCTCGCTCCTGGGCGATGAAATCGACGTGACTGGCTACCGGCTTGAACATGACCACCTCACCTGTCGAGGGCTACAACCAGCCGTTTGTTGATGGCGCCCTTACTCTTGTAGTCCACGATGCGAATTCGTCCGACCTGGCTCGTGTTCTTGACGTGCGTCCCTCCATCGGCCTGCAGGTCCAGCCCGACGATCTCGACCACACGCACATCCTGGATCCCCGCCGGGAGGAGGTTGATCTTGGTCCGGATCAGGTCCGGGATCTCGAAGGCTTCGGCCCGTGGCAGGCTGCGTGTGCGCACCGGGCGGGCAGCATCGACCTCGAGGTTGATGCGCGCTTCGATTTCTTGTACGAGCTCCTGCTGCATGCGCTCGAACTCGAAGTCCATCCGGCCCTGCAGGGGCTCCATGTTGCCCCCTGTGACGCTGGCGCTGTAATCGCGCCAGATTACGCCGCACAGGATGTGCATGGCGGTGTGCGTGCGCATCAACGCGTAGCGTCGATCCCAGTCGATTGCGCCATGTACAGCCTGACCGATGCTCGGCAGTCCGCCAGCAACCCGATGCCAGATGCGCCCCTCAGCCTTATGAACGGCTGCCACCGGCCAGACCTGCGCCTCGTGGCTGAGCCCGCCCAGGTCGCACGGCTGGCCGCCGCCGCCGGGGTAGAACGCGGTCCGGTCCAGCTCTACGCCGTCCCCCGACACTGCCACCACCACCGCCTCGAACTCGCGCTGGCCCACATCGTCATAGTAGAGAAGGTCCGTCATGGATTCCTCCGGCGGAAACGAAAGCCTCCCGCCCCAACAGGGACGGGAGGGCCAGGACGCTCCCGCGGTACCACCCTGCTGCCCCTCCGAAGAAGGGCTCTCGGTCAGGTGCAGCCACTCGTCGCGGCGAGACCTGCGCGCAGTGTAACGGCTGGCGAGCCCGGCTCCCCTACTGACGCCCCAGAAGGGCGCGTTCCGTTCGCAGCTCCGGAGGGATTTTCCGCCCGGTGTGGCGCCCCGGCTCGCACCATCCCCGGGTTCGCTGCCGCCACCGATCCGGCGTACTCGTCTCCATCAAGGCAGATCTGTCAGTTGTCTCGTTATTATCCCACAGCGGGAAACACGGGTCAATGCCCGAGGGGGACGTGACAGTAGACACGCAACCACGTCCGAACTTCCCCACGCTGTGAACCCTCTCACACCCATCGGAGCTCTCCCCTCATCAATCAGACCGAAGCACTCCGCATTCTCCGACGATACCTGACTGACTCTCTCCGATTGTGGACGGTGCGGCCGATCGGTGCCGGCCGTCTAAGGATGCCGTCTGCCCGGCGCCAAATGCAGGGCACCGCAAGGCAAGCTCCCGTTGCGACGGGGCAGGATCCCGAATGTGGTGGAAGGGTGAGGGGTGGTGATTGGGGGGTGGATCCGGAGGGTGGGGGTGAGCTGGTGGGATCTGAGGTTCCCCTGGGCGGCCGGCCTGAGGCGGCAGGCGGGGTCAGGACGGGCGGGGACGGGTGAGGGTAGATCAGCCCACCGGGTTTCAGCTTAGGTGAGTTGTCAGGCGGCCTTGCCACGACCTCAACGAATTACCTCGATACCGGAGACGGCTGCTTTGACCCACGCAAGATCGGTCTTGTGAAACACAATCGGTGTTCGAGCCCTGCGTCCATAGACTCCGGTGATCGCAAGTGTCGCTGCGATTCGTTCATTGGACGGAACAATGTCGTCATGGTCGTCCGGTCGAAACTCCGCAGTGTAGTAGGCGACCCCGGCGATGCTACATCCCGGGTCGATGTCGGTTGAGCCCTTCCCAAATTCCCCCGCGGTTCCGAGCACCTGTAGCACCTTGGTGTATATGCTGCCATCAGCAAGTGAGAAGGAGAATTTCGGCTCAGGGATTGAATTCGCAATGAGCTCGACTTGCCTCCCCCTCTTGGTCTTGATGATGAGGCGCCAAGATGTGAGGGATACCTTCCTGAGGCCGCGGTTGGACACTCCGACGTACACGAGGAATCCATACCTCTTAGCGGGTGTGCCGTCCGCGGCGATGGGTGGTAGGTGGAACCACCATTGATATAGATCCGGGTGGATCGGTTCGGCCTTCAGAATAGGCCTGTCTCGTGCGAACTGATACAGGAGAGCGATGCCATTGACCAAGCTCAGCACGAGTGCGCTCAGTTGCAGGAGCTTCTCAAGGTTTGCCATGGGAAGGATTCCCCCTCCGTCGGATGTAGGGCGGAGCGTCCAACGGCCTCGCGCCAAGCTGCCCGGTGCAAGCGGAAGATCCCTTCCCCACTCTACGTCACGCCAGCTGGCCGAGCAAGCCGCACCTGCGGCCCAGCCCGCCGGGGTCAGCTTCGGCGGATTGTTGGGCGGCTGTATGTCACTTGCCGGTGATGCGTTTCCGAGCGTCGTCGCGGTAGATTGCCAAAAGAAGCTGCCTCTTCTGCGGATCAGTCTCATGGGTAATTGAGGTGACGTAATGGACCATGACTTGTTTGCCGGACTTTTCGGTACTCCAATTGAAGCCAGGGTGGTCAATCGAGTGCCTGAAGTACTGGAGGTGAGTGATAAGCATCGTCACAAACGCGTCCAAGACACCCACTCCGAGCTCTACTGTGCCGATAGCTACGTGGACCCCCTCGAGGGGTGGCAGCTGATACAAGATGAGTGGACCCCACTGCCCCTTCCCGAGGGGATCAGATGCAAGTGAGAGCATCATCTTGTCGAGTACGAAGATGTAGTCAATGTGACAAGGGAATCCGTGGCGGAGTACCGCATCGGCGTAGTGGCTGGTCAGAGTTGGTGCGGACAAAGGTGTGTCGAAGGCGAAGACGATGCCCAAGGTCTCATAGTTGACGGGTTGGCCGTATGGGTCTTCAGCCGTGTGAGGCTTGGTCTTGACGAGCGCCTTCGCCTCAGCGATCTTGGCGGCCGCCTCCTCCAATCTGGCTTTATCCAGCGAGGACTTCACCTCGATCACTGCGGCCACGTTGTCGTTTGGGATGATTGATGCTGCTTCGGAGGCACGATAGAGCGGGCAATTCAGAGAGTCATAGACTACTAGGTCGTTGTGGCCCGTTACCTTGTCGTCATGGTCTATGACGAATCCAGCACCAGCCCGGAATCGCTGTGGCAAGTGGTCGTTTAGAAACTGTCGCACAAGATCTTCCGCCTCGGTGCCCTTGACGCCCGAGTGAGGCACGTTGCGGAGCTCCTCGAAGTCTTGCCTTAGTCTCTTCCCGGCAAGCTCGAAAATCTGCGCCCTTGTCGGCTTATCGGGCATTGGCAATCAGCCTCCTTAGGCGGCCTCCATTCCGGGGCATCATCAACGCGGCCGCCCAATCGCCTCGACCTAAACTGCCCGGCGGAAGCGGGCGGGCTCTCCACAACTCTACCCTTGGCAGGCAGTCCGCCGGGTCAGCATGAGCAAGTTGTTACGCGCCATCAACACCCGATACCTTGGTAGAGGATAGACGATCTAGGGTGGGACTATTCAAGAATGGAGGATGTCTGCGTCGCGATTATCTCCGATGTGAATCTAAGGAGTGGGACTTCCCTAGCTAGAAGGCGGTCGTGCCGAAACGGGACATAGCGCACTCGTTCCCCTTCCTTGCTGTGGACAATTGCGTTTCGGGTCTTGTAGATCCTAGAAGCGAGCAAGTTGAGCCCGCGGGCACCATCCTGATCGTTCAGGTCGAATGCGTCGCCATTGGAGAATGGGACCTTGTTGTCGCGATAGTACTGGACGAGGTCGGGATCATACTCAGTAACTCGCTGGGACAAGTCCGTGAGAGGGACGAATCTGGAAAGGGTCAGGCGCAGAGCTTCTTGTTCGTTGAACGTCATGGTTTCGCCCTGTACCCGAAGGGTCCTGGATATGTCCGCAATGAGTGCCTTGATGTCCTTCTTGCGCCGATAGGAGAAGTCTGGCTGGGTGAGCTTGGTCCGGACCCTCTCGATGAGCTCGTCTTGGAATACTGAGTCGAAGAAGTACTCCGCGATGTGGTAGTACGAGAGGTACTGAAGGAGAGGGCTGTCGGAGCCAACTGCCATCTGGTAGTAGTACACGAGGTCAGGCAAGTATGTCCTGCGGGGTGGGTCGATGTCCTCCACTCGAGCACGTCTGAGTCTACCAAGTCGCGTCCCCCGGCCGAATTCCTCGAATGAGCGAATCGGGACAACTGAGACGTCGAGGTTGTAGCTTAACTGGAATAGGAACGCGTTGGCAAGGGTGGCGAATGTCTGAATGTTGGTGTCGTGGTCGGCCTGCAACCTGAGGCTTATGAATGTGCCTGTGGCGGACTTGGCAGCGGCGAGGGCGTCTGGCAGATCATCAGCACGTTCGAACAGCCTCCGTAGTCGGTAGCTGAGTGGGCCACGGAACAGCAGGCCCAGCGGGACGAAACTGGAGAGCCTCATCAGTGCGAAGATGATGTACTGGTCGGTGGGCCTGCCCAGCCTATACCGGATCCCGGATTCCGGATCGGCTTTCTCGATGTCCTCCTCGCGAATGCGGAGAGGGGATAGGACCCTCTGCCTTGAGGCGGCCTCCGAAACAAGAACCTCATAGGAGCGAGGAGAGAAGACGACGGTCTCTTCGTCCTCTTCCGAATTCGATAACTCCTGGAGAGCAGCATGGAGCTGGGTCTTGGGGAGAAGCAAGCGCATAGGCCGCCCATTGAGGTCGAATTCGAAGGCAAATGCCTCCTCTTGCTCGTTCACCCTTGCAGAGAGGACCTCGGCAATGAGGTCGGCGATGTCGGGCGTCGAGAGCAGTATTTCCATTGGAACCCCCATGTGTCAGACCGAATGGACCAGGCCACCCATTGCGAGCCAAGGGATGGCGTCTAACGACCTCGAGCTAAGCGGCTCGGCGGTTAGTGCCGCGGGTCTCGTGCGAAATCGCCATGATTCTCCCCTGGCGATGCTTGTCGACCTGCGCTGGCGCCGAACCTCCCGGCGTGGCCTGCGGTGGTTTTCACGGTGAGAAGGTGACCTTGTCGGACAGGGGCAGCTTCTCAAGTCTAGCTGCGAGCGTGCGGGCCACATTCTCCACGAACTCCGGGCGGACATCCTTTTCCCAGCCCCAGCCGTTAACGGCGTGGTAGACGTTGCGATAGCTGAATTCGATCCGGTACCACACCCTGGCTTCGCCACTGGACTGCATCTCGCGGAATGAGCAGACGTTTGTGGCATCACCGATCAGGAGGTCGCTCTCCACGAGCCGAAAGTCCGACTCTGGATCCACACAACTACCGTACTCAGTGATGATTAGCCGAGCCCCTTCCGCGGTCTTGTAGAGGACAACGTTGTCGTAAACCTCCTCGGGCGCTGTGTACGTCGAAGTGCCCCGAGAGAAGGCAACTTCCCATCCGTCGACCCGGCCTGTTCTCTCCAGGTATTGGCGCCCTTCCTCGACGCCCCAACTCGACACGATCTCGGAGTTTCTGAGCGGGCTGGTCCAGTATGAGTTGGGCAGGAAGTACCTAGATTCGGCGGGGAGTTCCTCCCTTTGCAGCAGGAGTTTCTCCGGGTCTATGTCGATCACGCGAAGATCGGGCGTGGGCGTAAGAGTTGGCGTCGGGGAGGGTGTTGCGGTTGGGGCCAGGGTCGCGGTGGCTGATGGTTCTGGACCCGCCGTGGCTGCAGCGGCAAGCGTCTGCGACAGCGCCGTGGCCATAGCCTCTTCCGAAAGCCCACAAGCTGTCATGAGGGAGATGCCACTCAGGAGGGCGAAACCTCCGAGCACATAGAACACTCGGCAGCGGTTCATGGATCCCCCCTTCGGCAGCGCCCGGTCAAGTCCCCTGCCGGGCGTCCGGTCTAGAGTCAGTCTAGATCTCTTTCAACTCCGAATGCAATCGCCAAAGGGTACAGTCCCGATACGTCCGGGGGTGACGGGCGGCATCATGCGGAAGTCAGCGCAGCCAGTGCCCTATAGTGCACCGGATGCGGCACGTATCGGCCGTCTCGGATGAGCAGCGCATAGCGGAGCGACAAGCCCGACGCCTGCTCGATCTGCTTGACGGTCAGCCTGGCGAGTCCCGGTTGGATCTCGGTGACGAAGCGGGAGCGCTCGGCGGCCATGTCGAGGCCGAGCAGCTTCCAGGCCGCCCGGTCCCGAGCTCGTTTCGCATTCGAGTCTCCCCGCCGTTTCGCAGCTCTCCCTCCGTGTGCTGGATCCTTGCCCGGCGCTCGGAGCGCTTTTAGGGCGGCTGCCCCCTTCCGGGTGAACCCGGGCGCCCTCACTTCCTTGCGGTAGGTTTCCATACAGGCCGGCGAGCAATAGCGACTCGCGGCGCCGACCGGCTTTCCGCATTGGATACAGGATCTCGGGATCTTTGAGAGCGTTGCCGCAGTGTTGCGAGCGGCCTGGTCGGCGAAGTCGAACCCCCGCCTGGACCGGTGCCGCTCCGTGAGCTTCGTTGGAAGCCTCTCATACCGAGCGGTGCGGCTTTTCCTGGAGAGAAGACTTCGGGTCATCTGCTCAACGATCGGGGCGATCTCCCTGGCCCACAGGGGCAGCGTTGCGGCGAGCTAGTGAGCCAGTGTCTTGACAAGCATTACTTGACCCCTGCCATCGGGGCTCTCGCAGAAGTCGTTGCGAGCGAAGCGACGTTCACGGAGGAGCGATAGCAGCCAAGCGTCCACGCTTGGGCGGGCAGGCTCCATCAGGTCATACACAAGCGAGTCCCGTAATGCTGGTCGGCGTGTCACCTACGGTGAGCTCAGCCAGGATGCTGCAGGTGGCTGCATCGATGCGCGCCGTGCGGCGGGACAGACGATCGGCAACCCAGACGGTTGAGAGTGTCTACCGGACGAGAGTTGGTGTGAGTTCGGGCGCCAGTGCCGGCGGGACGAGTGTTGGCGTGGGTTCGGAGGCCTGTGTCGGCGCCTGTACAGTGAATTCCACGCGCAGGCTCTCGGCGAGCTCGATGGTGAAAGCCGCCGGCAGACGCTCTGCTACGAGTGCGAGCAGGTCAGTGGTGAGCGACTTGGCTGCTGCCTCATCGAGCCCGACCACGCTCACTGCCAGATACGTCTCACCATCGACCCGTTGGAGCGAGCCTGCCCCCATCGGGTTCCAGCCCCAGATGGCCGGCAGGTCCTGCGTCCCTGCAGGGGAGTATGCATAGCCCAGCGGAACCACGAGGGTGTTGGACTTCTCGACCACCTCCTGCAAACTCATGCTGGCCGCGTTGGCCTGAAGGTCCTCCGCAATCCGCTGCGAGTCAGCGTTGCCGCCAAACAGCAGGCCGAGGCTGGCGGACATCTGCACCAGGTCGCGCGCCTGGCTGCCCTGGGCGGCAGACACGCCGACGGACTTGGGCTGCGCGCTGCTGGTCGTCGCGTAGTTGCAGGCACCCGTCTGCAATCCCGGCTGGACCTCGACCGCCTCACCGAGTGCGTCGGAGACCTCGGTAGCGGTCAGCAGCGTGCACAGGTCGAGGTCTACCGGCAAGGCCACTTGTGGCTCGGGGGAAGGCGTGTCTGCGATGGGCGGAGTGTCTCCGGACCTATCTTGGAGTCCGCAGGCGATGGAGCCGAGCAGCAGGCCGAGGATGGCGAGCAGGGCACGATGGGTGCACATGAGGCCTCCCGTCAGGATTCTGGCAGGGATGCTACTCAGAGTAGGCGCAGCGCGCAAGCCGATGATCTGGCGTCCGCCGTTCTCCCGCCCCCCCTCGCCGCCTGGAGCTCTCACGAACCGCACGCACGCGAGCCACCGAAAGTAGATCCGCCCGCGGCCGCCGATCCGACCTGCGTTGAGCCATACCAGCAGTCGGTTCGGCCATTGTCCGATTGCATACGAACGTTCATTGACCAAAGAAGTCATACGTGGACATTATCGGGCAGGCGGATGTCGCCTGTCCACTACCGCGTCAATGCCCGAGGACCCTCACCGAGCGCCCGCGATCCTGGTGAACGAGACGGATCTCGCCAAAGGCATCCAGGAGGCTCTCGGCCTCGCGGTGCAGAGGTGCCAGGCGCGCGTTCTTGACCTTCCACGCACCGCGCAGCTGCTCAAGCACCAGTCGGCTGTCGCCGCGTACCTCGAGGGCGACGTCGGCAGGACGCACGCCAGACTCGGCTAGGACGCGCTCCAGACCGCGCAATCCGGCCAGCAATGCCTTGTATTCCGCCTCGTTGTTCGTCCCGTGCCCGAACGTCAGCCGGCGGATGGGGAGCGGTGTTGCACCGGAACGCTGCAGCCGGTACGAGCCGTAGGCGGCGCCCGGGTTGCCGCGGCTGCCGCCATCGAAGATCAGAACGAATCGCGGGCGATCCGCGCGCGAGGTTGCGCCGCTCATGCCTCGCCGTACTGAGTGCGGTAGACACCGGCCAGGTTGCGCCGGTGGAGGTCGTCGGCTAGGCCACCCAGCAGGATGCGCGACTTCCCGCAGGCTTCGATCGATACCGAGGCCAGGTAGGCAAGCGGATCCCGGCGCCTCGACGCCCGGTTCACCTCACGCTGCACACACGCCACGTAGTTGAGGTTCGAGCGCACGGCGTTCAGGATCTCGCCGCGCAGCACGACCTCGCCGTGCCCCTGGACGACATTCTCCAGCTTCAACCGCGGGATGCGCTTCAGGCTGGCGGTCATCGCCTCCAGGTCGCCGTTCACCAGATGCGGCAGCGGCATCATGGCGTCACCTGAGAACAGCACCCGGTCCTCGAGGACAAGGACGCCCAGCCCGTCCGGACTGTGACCCGGCAGCGAGAGGAGCTGCAGCGTCCGCTTGCCGACGCGCACATTCAGTTCCCCGCCGTCGAAGACCACATCGGGCAGGAGAAGCTCAACCTCGCGCAGCTCGCGGCTCTGCATCCGGGCGCGATCCAGGCTCTCCCGGCCGCGGCTATCCATCAGCGCCCGCGCTTGGCGATGCCCAATAATGACCGCGCCCTTGAACCATCCGTTGCCCAGGGAGTGATCCGCATGGTAGTGCGTGTTGATGACATAGCGGACACGGCTGCCGAGGCGGTTCTCGACGAAATCGCGGATCTCGAGCGTTTCTTCGGGGTACGCCAGCGTGTCGATCACGACCGAGAAGTCCGGGCCGATGACCGCCCCGGCGTTCACCTGGGCATACAGCTCGGACGTGAAGACATAGACGTTGTCGGCTACACGCTCTCGGATCATCGGGCCTCCGCCGCAGCGGCGAAGGATAGCATGCGGGCAGCCGGCTTGTCAAACTAGATTGACATAAGCGCACCCAGACGTGTTCGAGTGTGCGTGGCCAGCAAATCCAGATGGACCACTTCGGCGTCGATGCCGCAGCGCAGCGCGAGTTCCGCGCCGCCAGCCTGCAAGCTGCGAGGGCTCACGGTGACGCGTAACGGGCAGCCGATCAGGTCGGCATCGGTGAACTTGGCACCCGCCCCCAGGGCGCGGTCGTCGAGCAGCACGCGCAGCCCCTCGGCCTCCAGCGCGGCGACGGCGAGTGCGCAAGCCTCGCCTGCTTTGAGGTCGACCACGTGAACGTCCGCCGGCGCCAGGCGTACTGGCCAGGCGATCCCGGCCCCGTCGCCGGACGCAGCTACGATCTCCCCGAACATGGCTAACAGATCGATCGTCACCAGGCCGGCGGCGCCCTGCTTGTCCGCGCCGGTCTCATCGCTGAATGTTGGCGCCGCAAGATCCTCCGCCAGCGCCACGACCGTCCCGCGCGCCTCGGTCAGAACCAGGCCGCACTCCGCACAGCGCGCACCGACAGGTGCCAGCGCGATGTCGGCCACATGAGTCGCCGCCAGATCCCGCCGCGGGTCAACGTTGGTGTAGTGGTAGTCGGCGCGATTCGCACCGGCGACGAACGACACGGACGAGTGGACTGACAGATCGAGCACGACGATCACGCCACTCTCCGCCCCTGGCTGCCACACCCGCAGTCCGATCGGGCTGGCATACCCAGGGACAGCACCCGCAGCGCGGATCTCCGCCTCCGTTGCAGGCCGGAGCCCCGAAGCCCCTAGCACCGCGGCGAGCTTGTAGAGACTGACATCCAGGTCGCCCCGTACCACGACGAGCACGAACTCGCCACCCAGGGTGGTCAGGAACAGTGCTTTGAGCGTCTGTTCGCGGGCGATGTGCAGCATGTCCGCCAGGGCCTGGATCGTCGTCGCTCCGGGCGTGTGGACGAGTTCCAGCGGCCGCCCCTCGCCCGCAGTCGCTTCGCCGCGCGCGAAAGGCGCGACCTCGCGCAACCTCCGTGTTCCGCAGCGAGCGCACTCGAGCACCCCGCGTGGCGCATTGTCACTCATGGCGAGGGATGCCCGCGCACTGCCTGCCCCAATGGCTTGAACGAGCGTGAGGCGGCTAGTATTCCCCAAGCGCCCTATTCGATCGTTGATCTGGCCGAAGAACTCGGCTCTCTCAAGCTCGGTCGCAAACGCCCCAGCAACCGTCAGCAACATGGCGCGTTCACACCCCTTGCCGTCTGTTACAGGCGGCTTTGCCTGGCCCCTAGTGGCTATGCGCAAGGGGAGGTGACGGTAGCTTTGAACTTCGCCGACGAATAGGCTGGCCACCACTTCCCGAAGGTCACCGACGCCGATCACCGGCTCGATTGGCTCGCACCCCGAACCGTCCACCAGCTCGTGCTCGATGCGGTCGACCACCCGCGCTCCCAGCGGGAGCAGCAGCAACCCTCCGGACGCCGGGCGCACGAATCCGGCACGCGCCGCCACGCCAAGCGCCGCCGGCATGCCGGCCGGCACCGCGCGCAGTGTCCGTCCGACCAACCCCTGGATCCTCATCGGTCGTCTCCGGATTTCAGGACGATGGCGGAACGAGACCCGACCCAGGCGTGGGGGTCGGCTCGACAACAAAACCTTTGCGGCCGCTGAACTCGAACAGGTTTGTCTGCCCGGGGAGCACGAGCATCTGGGCAGAGGATGTGTGGCCAGCGTAGTCGATCCGTACCTCGTATGGGCCGGCGGGCAGATCGCTGATCACGAAGTTCTCGCCGTAGTGATCGTCGGATCGCACCGTCTCAAGGGCATACGTCCACACGTCCCAGCGCTGTCCGTTTTCAAGCGAGTAGATCTGGATCAGCTGCTCGGGCAACGGCTGCCCGTAGGTGTCAGAGATCCGCCCCGCCAGCACTCCCCACCCTTCCGGCGGCACCATCCACAGCTCGGGATTGCGGGTCGTGAAGTACCCGTTCTCCCCGAAGCGGATCTCGAAGTGCAGGTGCGGACCCTCGGCATTGCCGGTGTCGCCAACCTCGCCAATGACCTCGCCGGCCTCGACGCGTTGCCCCTGCCAGACGCTCGCCTCGTCGAGATGTCCGTAGGCCGTGTAAAGTAGCCGCCCTTCGTACCCAAACTCGTGGCGGATCAGGATGGCCAGGCCATACGGGTCAGTCGGGTTGTATGTCCCGGAGTACAGCCCGAAGCCCACCCAGACCACCTTCCCGGCTCCGGCCGCCAGCACCGGCGTCCCGCGCGTGGCGTCGAGGTCGACACCGGTGTGGATGGCCTCCTCACCGAAGAAGGTGTTGCCGTATCGGTAGCGGGGATGCGGCCAGTTGACATTGCCTGAGGGGATAGGCCGCAGGAAGTAGAAGTGGTCGTCCGGCCGCACGGCGCGCGGCACCGGATAGGGCGGCGGCCGCCAGGCAGAGATCGGGTTAGGCCCCGGCGTAGGAAGCTCGAGCTGGGCAAGCGTGGCCGCCGGAGCGACGGGCTCCGGCGTGGCAGCAACGTCGGTCGCCGTGGCCGTCTCCGCTGTTGCGGCTGCCTCGGTCTGCTCCTGCGGCGCCGGCGTCGGACGCTGCGGCAAGCAGGCGGCCGCAGCCATGGCGAATCCGGTGGCGACCCCCAACCGCAACCAGAGCCTCATGGCGTGGGGGTGACCGAAGGGGGTGACGTTGGCGTCGCGGTGCGCGTCGCTGTCGGCGTGCGCGTCGGCTGGGGCGTAAGCCAGCGCCACCACCACGGCGTGGCGGTCGGCACGCGGGTCAACGTCGGCGTCGTCGTCGGCGTTCGGAAGGGCGTCGGGGTGATAATCGCTTCCGGCGGGTAGAGCCGCAGCATCGCCTCGGTCCAGCTCAGACCATCTGTGTGCGCGAATTCGCCAAACCGGGCGCCGGGGTAGAAGGTCCGCCAGTTGGCCATTGCCGGCAGCCGGTGGAATCCGTGATCCTCCGCCAGTTCCGTGAAGTCCACGTAGTATCCGCTGGGTGCCTGGGGCTTGAGCGCTCCGCCGGCGTCATAGACCTCCGGAGTGCCCGTGTACCTCGCTTCGAAGATCCAGGGGCGCGCTCGGAGCGGTTCGCCCAGAGTCCCGTCCTGGCGCGTGGCGCGAATGTACACACGCCAGTACGTCTCGCCACCGAAGTCCTCCCGAACGACCTCCACCCAGCCAGCCTGGTACGCGGCGGCGTTGATGGCGAACGCCCGTCCGGTGTACAGCCAGTCCTCATAGGCGAACCCGGGAGGCAGCGGATCGTTCACACCAACAAAGGCGTTCTCCAGGGTGCCCAGGAAGTCCCAGCCGCTCTCCGTGGCGACACGCAGGCGCAGATCGGCGAACGCTCCGCTCACGCCCTGGATCAGCGATGGTCGTGGCGCCGAGATGCCCAGCAGGTCGACGAGCGTAAGTCGCTCTCCCGCCGCCGGTGCCGCCACAGTCTCACCCGGCGCCTCAGCCGCCGGCAGGGAGTCCGGCAGTCCGGTAGCGACCCAGTCCAGGCCGGAGACGCTTCCGGTCAGGGCAAGCCCGGCCGGCAGAGCACCGTCCTGACGCACAAGATAGCTCACGACCTGCTGTTGTGTGGGAGAGACCAGCACGGCCAGCAAGACACCCCCGTCCGGCGACCATGCGGCATCTTCACCAGGGCCAACAACCCGGACGGTTTGTTGTGCATCGGTAAGGGCTTGTACGACGATCGACTGTATACCGTCCAGGCGCCGGCTGTACGCCAGATGATTGCCATCCGGGCTGAAGGCCGGGTCCGAGAATCCAGCCCCGCGCGAGCGCGTCAAGTTGACGAAGCGTTCATCGGGATCGTCGAGGTTGGCCAGGAAGACATCCGGGAACCCGTTGGCATCAGAGATGAAGGCGATCCGTCGGCCAGACATTGGATCCCAGGCCGGTGAGATGTCCATCCCGGTATGGCCCAGTTGGATATCGGGCTGCCCACCATCCGTCGGGTGGATCCAGATGTCGAAGTCGCCGTCCCGGTAGCCCTCGTAGGCAATCCACCTGCCGTCCGGCGACCAGGTCGGATGCCCGGCGTACCCGGCGGTCTCCGTCAGCGGGCTGACAAGCCCGCTGACGAGATCGAGCACGTACAGGTCCCATCCGCCTCCCTTCCGGGAGGCGAAGGCGACACGGGTTCCATCCGGGCTGACCGAGGGATCGCGGTCATCCCAATCGCCGAAAGTGAGTTGGACAGGCGCCGCGTCGCCCGGCGTGAGCGCCCACAGGTGCGTGCGGCCGTCGCGACGGCTGGTGTAGACCAGCATGCCGTTGGCAGCTCCACGCGTGGGCGCGGGAGCCGCCGGCGTGGAAGTCCCCGCCGGCACGGCATCCGTCGGAGCCCCATCGGAGGGAGGCTGAGCAGAACCCGCCAAGTCAGGCGACGGTGCGCCTGGCGCGTATCCCCTCAGGAACCAGCCAAGCGCGGCGAAGCCAAGGATGACGAGGATCAGGAACGCGCGGTAGCCCCAGCGTCGCAGGACGCCCGACTGCGTGCCAGGCGCAGCGTTGGAGGGCTCGGGGGCGGGCGTGGAAGGGGTGGCCATGGTGTCGCCTGGGATTATACCTACCGGCGCGTATCCGTCCGTGGGTCCCCTGCAAGGGGTGTGCCAGACCCGGACGTAGGACGGGGACCCCTTAGGTCCCCGTCCTGCACACGACGTGAGCCGTCCCCCTGGCGGCTCAATCGGATGGTGGCTGCCCCTGGCTCAATTCAAGGCGGTCGTGTCTTCCCAGCGCGACGCTGCGACCCGCGCCGGCAGGTCAAACCTCTCGCCGAACTGAGCTGCTCCACCGCCGCGCTTCCGATAGGCCGCGACCAGCGCTTCCGGTGCCAGGAGTTGGCTAGCGAAGTACTCGGCGCACTCCTGGAGCTCCGGAACCAGGATCTCGGGCAGGCCCATGGCCCGCCCATGCTCGCTGGTCACCAACGCCCGAAGGAGCTCGCGCGCCAATGCAAACCGTCGGTCACAGGAGGACAAGTCGATCCGCACGAAGATACTCCCGCGCTGATCGGGCAGCCTCGCGAAGGTCGCATCCCACAGGTTGGAGTACATGTCGACGACTCCCAGGTCTTCCTGCAGGACGCCCGGCGGATGGCGCAGCAGAGCTTCGATCGGAACCGGCGGCTCCGCCACCCCGAGGTATTCCACAAGACCGAGCGCCAGGTTGCGCAGCAACCAGCGGCGCTCTTCGGGGGCTATCAGCGTCATGCCACCTGCTCGCGTCCGGCAATGCCGGCGTCGGGCCGCAGCCCTTCCAGCGGCGAGGGCAGCTGGAAGCGCATGACGGGACCTTCGGCGGCCTTGACCGTCCGGTAGGCCAGGACGGCGAATTCGGCCCAGGTGTCGGCCTGTACGTCGGCCAGGCTGGCACGCAGGTCGCCACCGAACGACAGATCGGCCAGGATGTCATCCAATGTGCCGTTGCCGAATGCCCGGACGACCGATGGATCGACGATCGAACGGGCGACGAGATGGTTGAGGGCTTGCATGGACATGACGACTCCTCCTTGTGTCCACCTGGTTGCCACCCGTCCCGACCGATGGAAAAAGGCAGCCTAGACGGATGCCAAGCTGCCTTGCGCAGGGACGGTTCTGCGTAACGAAACGTCAAGCGTGAAGGGACGGACGAACGGCCTGCCTAATGGCCGCCACCAGGCCCACCACCCGAAACAGCGCAATGCACACCGGACATGGCACCCTCCTTGTTTGAATTGGCGTCCACTCGCCCTTATCTTACGCAACGCCTCTCAATGGATTCTCAACTCCGGGAACCAGGATTCCCACAGCCGATGCGCCCGGGGAAGGGAAGACCGCGGCCTTGCCGGGTCGCCGTCCAGGACGCATCCGTCGGCTGGCTAGGAGATCAAGCGGCCGTAGAGCTCGCGCACGTGGGCCGGTGGGTCCAGGCCAAGATTGTCGGCCAGGGCCTGCACGTAGCGCTGATAGAGTTCAACGATCTCATGGCGTCGCCCAAGGCGAAAGAGGGCCTGCATCAGCTGCTCGTTGAGGTCGTCGCGGAGGGGATCGTGGGCCAACGCTTCGCGCAGCAGGGATGCGGCGCGCGCCACCTGATTGCGGACAAGAGATTCCTCCGCTGCAGCGACCAGGAGGTCGAGGTAGCGCGCCTGCAGCTGACGGCGGCGCTCGACGACCCACCGGGAGTCGGCGTCCGGGAGGAAGGGACCCCCATACGAATTCACGGCTTCGGTCAGGGCAAACATCCGTCGCGGGTCTCCGGCGGGCAGCCGCGCCGCGACCGCCGCGGACCGTTCGAAACGGCGCACGTCGTAGTCGACAGCCTGCGACGGACGCAAGAGATAGGCGGACCCCTCCAGCATCAGGCCTTCCTTGCCCAGCAACTGCCGGAGCTGGTAGACGGCCATGTGCAGGTTGGCGGTCTGCCGCCCGGGCGAGTGCTCCGGCCAGAAGACATCGACGACGGCATCACGCTCCACCCGACCGGAGTCAACCAGGAGGAACGCCAGCTCGCGAGCGATCCGCTTCAACCCCTCGGCCTTCTTCCCGGGGACGCGGATCACGGCCTGCCCCAGGCCAAAGAACTCGATCGTCCCAGCATGCGCCGCCGTCCGTGCCATCGGGTCGTACTGCCGCGCCAGCGCGTCCATGGCCAGAATGCGCTCGGCGATGCGCCTGGCCACGGGATGGGATGCCAGCTCTGTGTCCAGTATCCGCCGGGCTTCTCGGTCGGCCCGGAGGTCGCCTGCAACGACTTGTTCCGTACCCGTCTGGCCGACCCAATCCAGGCACGTTTGGAGGCCGGCCGCGCCGGATGGTTCGCCATCGAGCACGGCTGTGCAGCGAGCGTTCAGGTAGAGCGCCCGGGCACGCTCCGCTGCCGTCATGTCCGCCGAGTCTGCCAGGAGCTTCTGCAACCGCCGATGGGCTTTCTGCGGGGCGGCCAAGATCTCCAGCGCACCCACTTCCAGAGCGTGAGCGACCGGCGGAACGGTGCGGCCCTCCGCCGCACCTGCCCGCTTCAGCCACTCCGAGGCGACAGACGGGGTTCCGGACCTGCGGTGCAGCATGGCGGTCTGGAGGCACCCGTAGGCGATCAGGTCGGATCGGTCGAGCTGTGTGGCGATGGTCAAACCGGCGCCGTACAACTCGCCGGCCTGGTAGGCGAGCCCCAGGTCGGAGAACAGGTCCGCCTCGCCAAACAAGACCATGGTCTCCAGGTATGCGGCGTTTCCCAGGCGTGCATTCTTGAGCGCGTTGGAGAATGCCTGCAAGGCGTCATCGAACTCACCCAGGAGATGCCGCGCCCCACCCAGGTTGTTGTATGCCACGCCGAGCGGACCCGGCGCGCCTTCCTTCTCAAGGATCGGAAGCGCACGGGAGATCGTACGCACCACCCCGGCGGGATCCCCGCGATCAAATTGATACTGGGACAAATCGATCAGCGTGAACGCCAGGTTGCCCCGGTCGCCTGACTGCTCCAGAAGGGCCAAGGCCCGGTGGGTGAGGCGCTCCGCCTGCTCCCACTCGCGGTCGGCCGCCAGCATCTTCGCCTCCAGCCGCAGAACCTCCGCACGATCACGGCTGCTCACCCGGCCGGTCATAGCGGCTTTCGCATGCGACAGCTCGGGGCCGACCTCCCTGAGTCGACCCGCCTGGTAGAGAAGCATGCCGCGTGAGGTATAGGCCCTGAGTTGCGTACGCTTGGGGAGCGCACGGGTGTCCTGAAGGAGGTGCTGGCTAACAAGGTGCAAGGCCCTGTCGAACTGCCCACGTTCTCCGCAAGCCGCGGCGAACTCGTGGATCAGCCATGGAACGCGACAACCCGCCTGAATGGACCGCTCGGTCCAGTCCTCTAGCGTGGCGAACCGCCCCATTCGGCGCATGGGCCAACTGAGGCGTTCGGCCAGCGCGCCGGCCTGCCTCGACAATCCGGCCTCGAAGTAGAGCCGCACGGCGGCTTCCGGCTGCGACGAACGCTCAAGCCATTTCGCCGCCCGGGCACGCAAGGAAGCCAGGCGCTTGCGGTCCCGGGCCTCCATCGTGGCCATCAGGAACTCGCGGAACTGCGGATGGAACTCGTAGGTACCCGAACCGGCCCCCGCCGAGAGCAGGAACAGGCCGGAGCGCGAGAGACGAGAGAGGGTGCGACCCGAATCGGTGCGCCCCAGCACGGCGTCGCACGATTCGGCGGTCATCACCGGCAAGAGCGCCGCCTCGAGCATGAAATGGCGCATGTCGTCCGGCTGACGGTTGAGCACAACTGCTGCCAGATAGTCGTACACCAGCGGTGTCGACGAGTCGCGTATGTCGCGCAGGGTCTCCTCGGTAAGAGTGCGCGAAAGCAGCACCCCGGTGACCCAGCCCCGGGTCTCGGCCAGGAGGGTCTCGACGCCAGCGGCGTCGAGCGTTACACCCAGCTGCCGCCGCGCCACCTCCGCCAGCTCCGCGGCCGTCAGTGCCAGGTCCTGCGGGCCGAAGCCGGCCAGGTTACGACCGGCCATCAGCCGGGCCAGGGACACATCCAGGACCTCGCGTCCGGCCGCAACCAGCGTGGCCTGCCCGGGCAAGGTCGCCAGGAGCTCGTCCAGGAACTCGAGCACCGGCCGGCTTCCGTTCACCAGGTGGACGTCGTCCATCAGGATGACGAACGGCTCGCCGACACGGGCTTCGATCGCCGCCGCGAACAGCCGCGCCAGGGCAACGGGCGAAGCCGTCGATAGGGCCTCGAGGTTAGGTCGGCCACGCAAGCGACGGAAGCGTCGTTCGAGAGACAACTGGAGCAGGCTGGCCAGACGCATCACGTCCGTGTCGGCCTCGGTCAGCCGTACCCAGCAGGTTGGGACCTCGGTGTGGTGGTGGAAGTCCGCCAGCAGCGTGGTTTTTCCGTACCCGGGTGGAGCGGCGATGACGATCAGCGTCTTCGCGATGTTGGCATGCAGGGCGTCCACCAGGCGCTCGCGGTGGAGCTTCGCCTGGTCGAATGCAGGCGCTGTGATCGCGTGCCGCAGAAACGGATCGAGCCCCGGCATGTCCCGCGAGCCTCGCTTTTCGCCTGGAAGGCTCCGGCGTGGAGGCACGCCAGATGGCGCGGGTGCGAGCGGAGACCCGCTGGTCTCCCCCAACCCGTGGCGGGTTGGGCGCCTAGCCTTCCTGAGGGCCATTATAGGGCCTCTTCAGGCTGGCTCCGGGAGGCTTCTTCGGGGGATGAGTCGGCCGGACGGAAGGGGCCTCAGGCTTCTCTCAAAGCTCGCGGCGGGAGCTCGACCCGGGTCACATCCTTGTGACGCTCCGCATGGGCTAAAGCCCAGCGGCTTCTTGGGGCACGCTCGCCGCAACCGGCCACGTTACGCCCCAACGGGTGCGTCCCACCCGAAAAGGAGTTTCTCTCTTATCCACGGTTCAGTTTTTGCATGCGGGCCTTCCCCGCACAACCGGCAAACTGAAGTTGTTAAAGAGCCGCACCGGGCCTGCGCTGAGGCTATTCTCCTTCTGACGCTTGGTACGCCCGGTCGTATTGCAGGACAACTATACCGCCATCGGCAGGCCCGGACAACTCCAAGCCCGCCTTGTCCACAGTCCCTGAAGGGACATGGCTTGCGGCGGGCTTCACCCGGTCAACCTCCGGCAAGCCCTCGTAGCCAAGGGTCGAGATGACGTCGAAGCGTCCTTCGGATGGCGGGTCGGCACGCAAGTGGACCGTAAGGCTGAAGCAACTGTCTATCGTCTCGATGATCGTGACCGACCCCAGAACGGTGCCCGGCGGGCCTTCGAGCAGGATCTCGACATTCGGCCGCTGCAGAAAGGGGGATAGCTCGTACGTGAGCTTGACACGCTGACGATCCGCATACGCCTCGGCCGTCACCCGGCGGAAGCGCACGTCGCTAGGCGCGCGTGGGACGTCTCCACCTTCGGTGAGCTCGATGTCCATCGTCATCCTCCGCCTGGCGATCCTGCCTCACGCCGCAGCTCCGCACACCCCCCCGACGTCCGCGCGGGTGACTCCCATCAGACGCGCGTCACGCGTCTACTCGTCGAACAGAAACGTCGCCTCGGCGTAGAAGCGCACGCGCCGGTTCTCGGCCTTGTCTCGCACCCAGGTCTCTAGCTCGGCCCGCTTCTCTTCGAGGGATCGGTCAGCGGCCAGGCGCTCAAGCGGATAGTTGACCCGCAACGCCCGGGGTGAGATCACGAAGCGCGTAAGCCCGGCCGGAAGCAGCCAGCCTGCCGACGCCGCCTGTAACACCTCTTCCTGCTGGAAGCGAGGGAAGACCATCAGCCCCGAGATGTCGGGGAAGACGCCGGACAAGCCCGCTGCCATGCGGGCCGTCGTGCGCGAGAGGCGGCAGCGTTCGCGATAGGCGCCAACGAGCAGGTTCAGGTTGCGCACCCGCCATTCCAGCGGCCTCGTCTCCCCCACGACCTCCAGGGCCCTCCCGTCCGGCAAAGACAGGTAGGCCAGGGAGGCTCCCACGCCGACCTGGTAATCGGCGCGTTCAAGGTCCGACGGGATGAAGGTCAGGTCCGGGAAGCGCTCCAGCGCTTGCACCAGCCCATCCGCCTCCAGGCAGGAGATCACCTGGTTCCACGTCTCCAGCCTCACCGTCGTGTTGCCGGCGTGGACAACTTGGACGAGGATGTGTGGCAAACCCAGCAGGCGGAAGGCCGTCGAGCGATTGGCGCCATCCAATACGACGAAGCGTTCTGACCGCTGCGACACTGGGTGCACGACCGGCGGGTTCTTAAGCACCTTGTCCGCCTGCAGGGCGTCCACCAGCGGCGGCGCGCGTCGCTCGTCCATCCATTCGTGGAGGGCCAGCGACTCAAGAGGTACAACCCTCAGGTCGGGGAGATCAGGAATCGGGAGCATCCGCCTCCATCGCCCGGTCCAGCGCCAATCCGTGACACCCGTGCCCAGGCCACGCCGGGCGCAATCCTGCGTAGAATAGTCCAAATAGACTACCACGGAAATGCCGGCCTCTCAAGCACTGGCTTCGAACCTCACCCTTGGCCGGTGGATTCCAGACGGCTATAATCCACTTCCCATGAAGGCGCACCGATGACCCCTTCCCAGATTGTGACCGAGCGGTTCGATAGCCAGGTCCTGCGAGGCAACCCGCTTGGAGATCCCAGCAGCCGGCTGGTCTACGTGTACTTGCCGCCGGGCTACGACGAGGCCACCGCCCGTTTCCCAACCATCTACCTCCTGGCCGGCTACTCCGGCACGGGACGCACTTTCCTCAATCAGCGGCCCTGGGAGGAGGACATCCAGCAGCGCATGGACCGGCTGATCGAGTCGGGCCAGTGCCGTCCGATGATCCTGGCACTACCCGATGGGTTCACGCGCTATGGCGGCTCTCAGTACATCGACTCGGCTGGCACCGGCCGCTACCAGCAGTACCTGCTCGAGATCGTGCGGATGGTGGATGCCCGATTCCGCACTCGCGCGGGCCGGGCATTCCGCGGCATCGCCGGGAAGTCGTCCGGCGGGTTCGGGGCGCTTCGGGCGGCGATGGACCATCCGCAGGTATTCGGGCTGGTGGCTGATCACAGCGGCGACAAGGGATTCGGCAGGGTGTATGGCAACGACCTGGCCCGGCTGCCGGACCTTCTGGCCCGCATGGACGCACCCGCGGCGCTAGCTGACCCATACGCCTTCATGCCGAAGGACGAGTGCTTCCGGGACCTGATGGGAATCGCCGCCATGGCGGCGGCCTATTCCCCCAACCGCAAGACCGCGCTGGGATTCGACTGGCCGGTCGATCCGTTTACCGGCGAGCTCCTCCCCTCCGTCTGGCGGCGCTGGCGGGCTCACGATCCAATCGATCGCGCCGCCGACAAAGCGGAGGGCCTGCGCTCCCTTCGCCTGCTGTATATGGACTGCGGCAACCGCGACGAATACGGCATCCATCTCGGCTGCCGCATCCTGGCGCGCCGGCTGACGCAGCTCGGCATCGTGCACCGCTACGAGGAGTTCGACGGCGGGCATTCCGACACCCGCCATCGCTACGACATCTCGCTTCCCGCCCTCAGCGCCGCGATGCCGGTCTGAGCCGACAATCCTACGAGGCCTCGATGATGGACCAAGCCATAGCCTACGCTCGTCAGAACGCGCCCGCCTTCCTGGATGACCTCAAGGCGCTGGTGCGCATCCCGTCGATCTCGACGCTGCCCGAGAACCGGGCAGACATGCAGCGCACGGCGGAGCGGCTGGCGGACCATCTGCGCCGGCTGGGATTCGACCGGGTGAGCATCCTGCCGACGGAGAAACACCCGGTGGTGTTCGGGGAGTACCTGAAGGCGGGAAGCAAGAAGCCGACGCTCCTGTACTACGGGCACTACGACGTGCAGCCCCCGGATCCACTCCCGCTGTGGAAGACGCCGCCCTTCGAGCCGACCATCGTGGGCGAGAACATGTTCGCCCGGGGCGCGTCGGACATGAAGGGCCAGCTGATCGCCTTCCTCAAGGCGCTCGAATCGATCACACGCACCAGCAGCCTGCCGGTCAACTTGAAGGTCATGCTGGAGGGCGAAGAGGAAATCGGCTCGCCGAGCCTGCGCGGTTTCATGGGTGCGCACAAGGACCTCCTGGCTTGCACCTACTGCCTGAACGGGGATGGCGGGATTCAGGCGCCAGACATCCCCTCGATCACGTACACGCTCCGCGGACTGACGTACTTCGAGGTGAGGGTCCACGGGCCGGCGGGCGACTTGCACTCAGGCGAATTCGGGGGCGCGGTCGAGAATCCGGCCAACGTGCTGTGCCGGGTGATCGCCGGTATGCACGACCGCCACGGCCAAGTGACGCTCCCCGGCTTCTACGACCAGGTCCGGCCGCTGTCCAAACAGGAACGCGCGGAAGGCAAGCACGCGTTGCGCGTCGATGCCTGGTGGTTGGAGCACACGGGCGCTCCCGCCCTGGGCGGAGGCGAGGAGGGCTACACGCCGACCGAACGCGCCACGGCCCGCCCTACGTTGGACGTCAACGGGCTGCTCTCCGGCTTCACCGGCGAGGGATCGAAGACCGTCCTGCCGTCGACGGCGATGGCCAAGTTCTCGATGCGCCTGGTCCCCGATCAGGATCCGGCTGCGATCCTGCGCTCGCTCGGCCGCTACCTGGAGGCCCACATGCCGCCGACGGTCACCTGGGAGCTCATCGAGCACGCCAGCAGCCGGCCGGCGATCGTTGAGCGCGACTCGGCCGCGGTGCGAACAGCCACCCTGGCGCTGGAACAGGTGTGGGGCAAGAAACCGATCTTCACCCGCCAGGGTGGAAGCATTCCCGTCGTCGGGTTGGTGCAGGAGATCCTCGGCGTCGACAGCCTGCTTCTTGGCTTTGGCCTGCCCGACGACAACCTGCATGCGCCCAATGAGAAGCTGCACCTGCCCAACTTCCGGCGTGGCGTGGAGACCTATATCCGCTACCTCCACCTCGCCGGTTCGAGCACCTGAGGCGGGCTGCCGAATGACCGAGCGACTACCAAGCTACGGAGGCCAGGCCGTCCTGGAGGGCGTGATGATGCGCGGGGCGCGCACATGCGCCGTGGCGGTTCGCGCCCCCGATCAGAGCATTGTTCTCGATCATCAGGCTCTGCCTTCCGCCTACCGCGGCCGTCTGGCGCGCTTGCCCTTCTTGCGCGGCCTGCTCGTGCTGTGGGACTCGCTGGCGCTGGGAATGCGCGCACTGGCCTTCTCGGCCAATGTCCAGGCCGGCGAAGCGCGTCCCGTGGGACCCGCCTCGATGGCGCTGACGATGGTCGTCTCGTTCAGTTTCGCCATCCTGCTGTTCTTTGTCGCTCCGGCCGCAGCGGGAGCCGCCGCAGAGCGTTTCTTTGGGTTGGCTGCCGGTTGGGCGCATGCCGTCGAAGGACTGACGCGACTGGGAATCTTGCTTGCCTACCTGTGGGCGGTCGGACGCATGCCTGAGATCCGCCGCGTGTTCGCGTATCACGGTGCTGAGCACAAGACGATCAACGCCTTCGAGGCCGGTGCCAGCCTCACCGTCGAGGGAGTGGCGCGACACCCCAGGCAGCACACGCGTTGCGGGACCGCGTTTCTGCTCACCGTAGTCATCTTCTCCGTCGTGCTTTTCAGCCTGCTGCCGCCGATGTCGCTCGGCCTTCGGCTGGGAAGCCGCGTCCTGGCGATCCCTCTCCTGGCCGCACTGGCGTACGAGTACATCCGCCTTACGGCGCGCTGGAGCCACAAAGCCTGGATGAGACCTCTCATTGCGCCGAACCTTGCGCTGCAGAACTTGACGACACGCGAGCCGGACGCTGGGATGATCGAAGTCGCCATCGCCGCCTTCCAGGCGATGCGTGAGCGCGAGGACGGCTCCCACCCGACAGCGGCCGCCCCGTCTTGATATGCGACGCGCGAACAGCGCTAGGCCGTCCCGCTCTCGGCTCCTCCCTTGCCAGGGCATCAACCGATCGCCCCATCTGCTCCAATGATTGGCTATGCGCAGCCCAGCCAACCGAGACGACGATGGCCTGGGCTCCCACACACTGGGCGACTGAAGCTAGGGCGAGCCGCGGTCCGTGGGGCCGTCCGCGCCATCACCTGCAACCGCTCCAGCCCCCAACGCAGACGCAGCTCCGCGCGGACTAGAGGAGCGCTTCGCCGCGTCCGGCGGCGCGATCTCACCGCCATCACGCACGGTCGTATCGGTCTGGCCAACCGCGCTTGCCCCGCCCGGAGCGTCATGCCTACTCGCGCGCGCCGGAAAGCCATTCAATTGACCCGCCTTCCGGCCCTGGCCGGCAGGTTTGACGTGCGCACCGCCGCACCGGTAGAATGAAGCCGAGGCCCCGCATGCCCGCTGAAATCACGCTTCGCGACCAGACGCACACCGTCGCTTCCGGCAGCACCCTCCGGCACGCCCTCGATAAGATCGGCGTCAATCCGGACACGGTGCTGCCGACACGTGACGGTGAGCTGCTGACCGACGATGAGCTCGTGCGCGACGGGGACCGCATCCGCCTGATCGCCGTCATCTCCGGCGGCCGCCAGTGACCACGCCCGACCTGGGTATCAACCGGCGATGAAGTGCCGTAAGTGCGGCGACCGGGCCGTTCTGAACATGCGCCAGCACCGCTTGTCGCTGTGCCGAGAGCACTTCCTCGAATGGCTACCTCAGCAGACGCTGCGCTTCATCGAGAAGTACCACATGTTCACCCCCGACGAACGGATCCTCGTTGCTGTGTCCGGGGGCAAGGACTCACTGGGCCTATGGGACGTGCTGCAGCGGCTTGGCTACCAGGCGGATGGACTGTATATCGATCTGGGGATCGACCAGGGCTCAGGCTATTCGAGCACTTCGCGCCAGAAGGCGGCCGCCTTCGCCGAGGCGCATCAGCTCACGCTGCATGTCGTCGACGTCCCCGCAGAGCTGGGCGCCTCGATCCCGACGGCGGCGCAGCTCACGCATCGCGGCCTCCACAAGCCGTGTTCGGTGTGCGGCCTGACCAAGCGGCACATCATGAACCGGGTGGCGCGGGATTTCGGCTATGGCGTCCTGGCCACCGGGCACAACCTGGACGATGAGGTGGCGGTCCTGTTCGGCAATACGCTGAGCTGGGCGACTGGATACCTGGCGCGTCAGGGGCCGGTTCTCGACGCTGAGCCCGGCTTCGTCCGCAAGGTGAAACCGTTCTGCCGTCTGTACGAACGCGAGTCGGCCGCCTACGCTCTGCTGCGCGGCATCGAGTACGTCTACGAGGAGTGCCCTCACGCCGAAGGGGCGACGTCGATCTACTACAAGGACGTGCTCAATCGGATGGAAGCGGAGCGGCCCGGGATCAAACTCTCCTTCTACCTGTCTTTCTTGCAGGCCCGCGCAGGCGGCTTCTTGCAGCCGGCAACGGGCGCGGCTCGACCCGACATGCAGCCCTGCCCGAATTGCGGCCAGCCGACGACGTCCGGCGGAACCTGCTCGTTCTGCCGCACCTGGGACTCCGTCCGCTCGCGCCTGACCACCCCAGCCGAGGGTACGGACCACAACCCACCCGCCTAGGCCCCCCGTCGCTCGCGCTGGGCAACGAGTTACGCCGTCTCCAGGTAGTTCTCGACCTCCCAGTCCATGACGCGGATGCGGAAGTTGTCCCACTCCGCCTCCTTGGCCCGACGGAAGGCGTCGAAGGCCTCGGCTCCCAGTGCATCCACAAGGACGGGGTCCGCTGCCAGCTCGCGTAGCGCCTCTGGGAGCGACCCCGGAAGCTGCTGCACACCGAGCTTCGCCAGTTCAGCGTCTTCCATCTCGTAGATGTTGACGTTATTGACGGGCGGCGGGCAGGCCAACTTCCGGTCGATGCCGTCGAGTCCGGCGGCCAGGATGGCCGCAAACGCCAGATACGGGTTGCACGAAGGATCCGGGCAGCGCAGTTCCGCGCGCACCGATTTTTCCCGCCCGGCGGTCATGCGTGGGATGCGGATCATCGCCGAGCGATTGATCTGCGCCCAGCACACGTACACCGGCGCCTCATACCCGGGGACGATGCGTTTGTACGAGTTGACCGTCGGCGCCACCACCCCCGCCAGCCCGCGCGCGTGCGCCAACTGGCCGGCGATGAAACCGTAGGCGACGGCCGAGAGGTTGAACTCATCCTTGGGGTCGTAGAACAGGTTCTTGCCCTTGCCATCGAAGATCGACTGGTGGCAGTGCATGCCCGAGCCGTTGATGCCGAAGATCGGCTTGGGCATGAACGTGGCGATCAAGCCATGCTGCGCGGCGAGCGCCTTGACGGTGTACTTGAGCGTCACCACGTTGTCGGCCGTGCGCAGCGCGTCGGCAAAGCGGAAGTCGATTTCGTGCTGACCCAGGGCGACTTCGTGATGACCCATTTCGATCTCGAGCCCCATGCCAGCCAGGGCCAGCATGAGCTCCCCGCGCACGCGTTGAGCTTCGTCGGACGCCGAGAAGTCGAAGTATCCGCCGATGTCGTGCGGGACGGGATGGATGCTGTCCGGTCCATTGCGCCGCAGCAGGAAGAACTCGGGCTCCGGGCCGACGTTGTAGTGCCAGCCGCGCTCCTCCAGCCGCTTGAGCACTCGCTTGAGCACCCCGCGCGGGTCCCCGCCGAACGGCTTGCCATCCGGGCGGTAGATGTCACAGAACACGCGGGCACGCCGGCGCTCCGGCTGGCTCCACGGGAGCACCGCATAGGTTTCCGGATCCAGGATCAGGCGCATGTCGCTCTCCTGGATGCGCGCGAATCCCTCCACCGACGACCCGTCGAACCACACCCCGTCCTCCAGGGCACGGCCGAGCTGCAGCACCGGGATGTCGACGCTCTTCACCGCCCCGGTGACATCGGTGAACTGCAGGCAGACGAACTTGACATTGTCCTCGACCACTCGCTGTTCGATCTCGTGTGCCATCGCCGCTCTCCTTGTGTCTGATCTACCCTCGGCATGACCCCAGGATGAAGTCCACGCCCTGGAAAAGAAGACGGGCACGCCGGGCGTGCCCATTCGTGACGCTCCGCATGGGCTAAAGCCCAGCGGCTTCTTGGGGCACGCTCGCCGCAACCGGCCACGTTACGCCCCAACGGGTGCGTCCCACCCGAAAAGGAGTTTCTCTCTTATCCA
>Ga0315295_10000176_pt1 | contig 54268 bp, 67 predicted proteins | sample YL17G14_0_MG_FD_204453 | JGI IMG/M metagenome (GOLD analysis project Ga0315295, IMG submission 204453) | Sediment microbial communities from Yellowstone Lake, YNP, Wyoming, USA - YL17G14_0 | ecosystem: Environmental > Aquatic > Freshwater > Lake > Sediment | place: USA: Wyoming | collected... | reverse complement strand
CCGCGACCGGCTAGCGCAGCGATTCCGGATTGACCATGACCAATGACAACGTCCGCCGACTGGCGAATCCGCTCCAGTTTCTTCTGCTCCTCTTCCGTGAGGTCCTTGCCGCCAAGGCGCTTCTTGATTATGGCCTGGGCCTCGGTCATCAGCGGGTGGACGCATGCCAGAAGGCGGCTTCCGCACGAGCCGCACCTCGGTTCGTCCTTTATCTCGCCTACCTTGAATGTCACGTTATATTTTCCGCAGTTCACACAAACAAGGCGTTGCTTCGTGTTCAGCAGCCGCTGCTTGAAGATGCGGAGTATTTCGGCTTCGGGCTTGTTCGGCGTTGCTATGTCGTGCAGTTCCGTCTTGAGCCCGAGCTCGCCTAAAGGCGAGAGTCCCTTGAACTCCTTTATCTTGAGCTTGCCGGAAGCCAGTTCCGTGAGTATCTCACTGGCTTTTTCGACGTCCATTTTCTCCGTGTACACTTCGCGCAGCGTCTCCTTCTCCATGGCCGTGCCTGCGAAGGCGTGCATCAGATTCTTCAGATTAATCTTGTCGAACTTGGCGCCGCGCTCGATGACGTCCATGCGCTTCGCGACCTGGACGAAGCGGTACTTGTAGAGGCTCGACCGCTCGAGCGCGCCGTTCAAAACGTCCTCGAGATTGCCCTTCTTGAAATCAGTAAGGAACCGTTTCACGTCGTCCGCCTGCACGCTGCCGAAGATTATGCGGTACGCATCCGATTTGCTCATCACGACGCGGCCGTACTCTGCGGACAGCAACGCGGCGATGTACCGTGCGATAGTTTCGTTGGTCCGCGAGCCGAAGCATGCGTGCAGTATCGTGAACTCGCCATATGATTCCATGTAGAGCGCGCGGTTGTCCGGAACGACCGTCTGCTTCTTGAGAAGGGCGGTCATCATAGCGACGGTCTGCGATGAGACCGGGTAACGTTCCTTGATCTTTGTCGCTATCTCAACTGTGCTCATGTCCTTGGCAAGTAGGTCCCCGATCTGCCGCCTGAGGGCACCGACTTCCTGGGCGACCGCGAACGGCACAGGTATCAGCTCGCCCTGCCACGCCGGAACCGATGACTCGAGTCCGGCCATGGGCTCCACGTAAACTTTGTCTCCCTCGACGCTCAATACGCGCCACGGCGAGCCGCGGACGATGAACGACGACCCGAGCTCGTTGTGCTCTGAGATGAACGCCTCGTCGAGCGATCCGACGAACGTGTTCGACGTCATATCGATGATCTTGTAGGAGACGTTGTCAGGAATCGTCGACAGGTTGCTGAAGTAGTACTGGAACGCCTTCCTCGTCCGGTGGACCTTTCCGCGCTCGATCCATACGAGGCTTACTGACTTCATGAACTCGAGGACCTCCGTGAGGTCCTTTTCGGTCATTCCCGCGTACGGGTACGTGTTCTTTATGATGGCAAGTATCTCCTTGGCCGTGATGTCGTAGTTCACGATCGACATGCCGACTATCTGGTGAACGAGGACGTCTAGGGCACCGATGTGCACGCGCAGGGGCTCGAGCTCACCGGCGAGCGCTTTCCGCGCTATGACACTGGCTTCGAAGAGATCGTCTCCGTCCGCCGCGATTATCGTTCCTTTGCTCGTTCGCCCGACGCCGTGGCCGGACCGCCCGACGCGCTGCGTGAGCTTACAAACTTGTCGGGGCGACATGTACTGGATGACGTGCTCTATTGATCCTATATCCAGACCCAACTCGAGCGATGAAGTGCAGGTCAACGAGCGCAGCTCCTCTGACTTGAAGCGCTTCTCTGCCGCAATGCGGACCTCCTTGGCCAGTGACGAATGATGCACTTCGTGCATCAGCGTGCTGTCGTAGACGCGCATCCTTGATGACAGTATCTCTGCAGCTTCGCGGGTGTTCGTAAAGGTCAGCACGCTGCGGTGGCTCATTATTATCTCGTGGATCTTCCTCAAGCGTGCGGCCACGGTGTCGCCTATGCAGATTCGCTCCGCGGTAATGCGGTCCTCGGCTGTCGGGAGCGGGCTTTCGACGCGCAGTTCGTACGTCTTCTCGTCGATCGCGTTCACGAACTCGAACTTGCGCTTGTTGAATATGAACCGTCCGGCCTCCTCGGGCGAACCGATGGTAGCGGACAATGCGATGACCTGCGGGTCCGCCCCGAGCGCGCGGACGCGCTCAAGAAGCAGGACGAGCTGGACGCCGCGCTTGCTGTTGATTATTTCATGGACCTCGTCCACGATTACGAACTTCACGTTCGCAAGGAGCGCGCGCAGCTTCTTGCCGTAGAGCATCGCACCGATCTGCTCGGGCGTTGTTATCATCAGTCCGGGCGGGTACTCTGTTTGCAGTTTCCGTTCGTGCTGGGTCGTGTCGCCGTGGCGGACGGCCACTTCCATGTCTATTGCATTTCCCCACTCGAGCAGGCGGTCGAGCAAATCTCGTCCGAGTGACTTCATCGGGCTTATGTAGAGAATGGAGATCGGCGCCGGCTTGGTCTCGAGCCATTTGCTGAAGATGGGCAGCATGCATGCGAGCGTCTTTCCCGTTCCGGTCGGCGCCATCATCAGGACGTTCTTTCCCTTGAGTATCGGCTCGAAAACCATCTCCTGGATCTTCGTAGGCTTGGCGAAACGTTCCCGTGCAAGCTTCCTCAGCTCGGGTTTCAAAAGGTCGAATGCATCCATATTAACCACGTGTAATATAACGCCGTTATATTCAACTACCTAAATTTAGGCCTAAATAGAATACGACTACTCAACCGATTTAAAGATTTGTATATGCCGGCGCATGGTTCCAGCTCGTCATTAAGGAAACCCTTAAGAAGATTCTGCCACAAGCTTCTTTGCGCTTAGGGGGAGACTTATGGAGATAGCACGAAAAGTCACGTCAGACCTGTCAGAAGGCGAGATCACGAGACTTTCTGAGGTCATAAATGAGGCCATGTACGAGGGACGTGAGCCCATCGAAAAGGTCAGCGACATATTCTTGTCATACGGGGATGCACTGAATTTCATAATGTATGAGGGCGGCGATGCCGTAGGAGTCGCCCAGATCAGATACCTGGAAAAAGCCAACAGCTTCTACTTCAAAGTTGGCGCGGTGGACAAGGAACACAGGGAGAAGGGTGCCATGTCAAAAACCATTAATCTCTGCATCGACCACGTCAAGCAGAGCAAGGCCGAGTACGCCGGCGTATGCAGTTCGAATCCCTGTGTCATAGAAATGTTCCGCGGCAAGGGTTTTCCGTTGCCAGTGGAGATGGGAATCAGGCAGGGTCACTTGCTTGGTAAGGCCAAGCAGATTCTCTTCGAGAGCAAGGGCAGCGACCTCGGTCTATCTGACATGTTCATTCTGCCCTTCGAAAAGTTCGACACGCCGCCGGTAAGCGGCATAGAAGACGCCCATAGCGAAGCAGTAGGCGATTTCGTAAAGAACTATATGAGGCCCGGCGACAGGCTATTTATGATCAAAAAGTTTGATTATTGAGTTCCTGTACTTTTCCGCCAGATCCTTGTTGCTCGTCATTATTGCGAACAGCTTGCGCTCTTTTCCGAGTATCTCCTCGAATGCCGGGCCGATGTTCACGTCCGACAGACCGTTGGCGTTCTCGAACACGTTGTTTATGGCCTGCCTGAGGTCCTCGGAGAATATGAGGAACAGCAGCGTGTCGCCGTATATCCCGATAGTATGGATGTCCTTGTCGTTAGCCCCTGTTATTGAATTTACGCCCATGCTCCTGTAGAAGTTCGCCATTGTTCTGTCCAGTTGGGCGTCGCCCCTTATCGCTATGTAGTATTTTATGTTCTTCTCTATCGTGTTCCTTATGCTCTTCAATCTGTCTTTCATGAAGAAGATGGGACCTCCAGCATGCGTTCCCAGCCAGCATATTGTTCCGCTTCCGTTCGTGCTTTTTACGTACCTTTCCCTTATTGCTTCGGCAAAATGAAAGTACTGCTCGAAGCTGTCGAATACAAGCACCTTGGCGTCGTCGATTTTCGCGATCTCGCTGCCGTTCAGGAGCGCCGAGTAGTTGTTCTCCGTATTGATTGCGAACTGCCTCGTCCTCTCTATCCACTTCCCGTCCAGCCTGTATTCGAGTCCCTCCTTCATGACAACACCCTGGTCGACGAGCTCCCGCATGTGCTGGTAGACAGCGACGTACGTCGAGCCGATCTGGTAGCGGCGCTTGAGGGCGTTGTAGACCTTCTTCGCCGTAAGCGGAAACTCTGCGGACAGAACGTCGATTATCTGCTGCTTGGGGCCTTGCGTTTGGAGCACGTACATTCACCTGCATTCATGCTCTCTCCACGTCTCCCCTGCTAACTACTTGGAAAGTAACCTTTAAAAGCGTTTTTCGGGATTAAGGAAAAGCTTAACTTTTCAGTATGTCCTCGAGCATCCTCAGCTTTTCCTCGCACGCCTTCCTGACGCGCTCCTCCGCGCCCCTGAACGTGCCGATGTCCTTGAGCACGCTCTTTCCGGCCTCGATCATCTTCTGAGCGTCCTCTTTGGACATGCCCTTCTCGAAGACCCGCCTCTTGACGCCGTCGGTCATTATCGCCATCTTGTCCGCCACGCATATTATCCTGTCCTCGAGCTTCTCCGGCATGCCGGACCCGTGCTTCCCGTGGTTCCTCACCGCCGAGACTATCTGCGCAGCGTCGCCGGCTTCGGTGCCTATGCCCTTCAAGAACTCTCTGGCCGTCTCGGCGCTCACCGGCTCGTGCGTCTCCTTGTAATTGCCGATCTCCTGCCTTATCCGCAGCTTCGCCTTTCCGACGTCATGCAGCCACGCGGCGGCCTCTATGATGTCCCTCCTGCCGCCGAACCTCTCCTGGAGCCACAGCGCGTGCCTCACGACCTCCGAGGTGTGCTTCATGTTGTCGCCGTCCGCCCCCCAGCGGCACGACTTCAGAAAATCCCGTATTTTTCGCATCTGCTGCTCGCTTATCATCTTACCACTGGAATATTATCGCATGCCCGCCCTTTAAGTATTTCTCCGCGCTCGTCCCTGATTATCGCATAGCCGTCGTCCTCGGTTCCGTCCGGCCATGCTATGCGCACCCTCTTCAGCCTGCCGAACTTCACGGCGCTGCCGTTTTCGAACAGCCCCCTGTGGCCCGGCCTGAAGCTTATGAGCTTCCGTCCGCCGTCTATCGTATAGATTGCCGGATAGAAAATGGACAGCTCGTCATCCTCTATCTTCATCTCCAGGTCCATTTCATCGTCCATGAATCCGATTGTGCACCCGTCGATTGCGTTCTTTTCGCCGTCGCCTTCGCTGAACTGCGGGTCGAAGCACACGCCATCATACATGAAACGCTGGTAGTACTTGTCTACGGGAGCGGTCGCGCCCTCTTCCCTCATTTCGTTGATGGCCTTCCACACCCTGCGGCTCTCACCCTTCCCGTACACCGCAAAATCGACCTCGTGCCGATGAGTCGGCTCATCGAACATCAGGGAGCTTCCGCTGATGCCCATGTCGTCCTCCTTGATGTTGAGCGCGCTCATCAGCGACATGACCGCCTCAGCTTCCTTGAGGCACTCCTTTCGTATGTACCTCTTCAGGAACAGTTTCGGATTCCTGACATCACGTACGAAGCCCTGCTTCAGGAACACCGTCCTCCCGAGTTGCGTTCCTTCCAGCATGCTGCCCTTGCTTGATAAATATTCGGAATACGGCCCGTGCGGTATGCCCATGGTCTTTACGAGGCGGCTGTTCCGCACATCCAGTGTCTTCTGAACGTGCTGCGTGCTCTTCCTTTCCCGCTCGGGCACGTATCCGAGCATGCACGGGTGCCCGGCTGATCCGTTCACCGACCAGTTGCCGCAGCTGTACCAGAAGCAGCCGTCTATTGTTTCTACTATGCTGCCGGTCATTACGGATTTATCATACGGATGTTTCGTTGCTCTTATCACCTGATAATAATATACCCAGATGTCCGCATACGCTTCGAGTAACCGGTTTAAGCAAAAACTTGATGTCGTCCAGACCGGCACGCCTTCAGGATTGCATCCCCCTATAGATAGGCACGGACGGCGGATTTGCAAGGTGTATAACGGCGTTATACCCGAAACCCTTAAGAAGATTCTGCCACAAGCTTCTTTGCGCTTAGGGGGAGACTTATGGAGAGGCTTCCGAAATACATCAAAGGGCTGGAAGTGAAGAAAATAGGTGAATATTCTGAGCTGCGCACAGAACTCATAGGGATAATAAACGGCTCTCTGTACCACGGGGATGCCGATCCTGAGGAGATAGAGCATGCATACCTGTCATGCCCCGGTGAAATGATGTGCCTTTTCAACGATGACGGTCTGGCAGCTGTTGCGAAGATGCTGCAGCTTCCCGAGACCGATACCGCATACTTCGTCCTTTTCGCATATGACCCGAAATACCGCGGGACCGGCCTGTTCTCGTCCTCGCTGCCACTATCAATAGGGCAGGGCCTGGAATGGGGGAGCAGACAGGTGGCATGCGCTACTGCGAACAACAGGGTCTTGGAAATATTCTCAAAGCTCGGGTTCACGTACGATTCCAAGGTCCCAGATGATAGGCTCCTGATGCAGGCGATAGCCTTCGAGAGGTTCGGGCCAGATGCAGAGCTTATGGACGGCTTCATACTCGACGGCAGGCGCCTGTCCTCATATCCCAACGTTCCCTGCCACGAGGTCGCGAGATCGAAGATCATAAACAGGCTGTTCGGACCGCCATTTGAAAGGGATCGCTGCGACAGGCGGCTCATGTTCAAGAGGCTCGACAAGAAGGCAGAGACCGAATATGGGGAGTGGCTAGCGACCGTTGAACAATGATTCTATTTTCTCCGTGTAGTACTTCACTATTGCCGGATTTTTGATGACGAACATCATGAAGGGCGCTTTCATGTTCAGGAAGCCCGCATTGAACGTCTCATAGTTGAAGTCGGAAAGGTTCCCGGATTCACTGTACAGGCGGTCGAGCAGGTCGCATGATTCGTGCGGAAAGACGATGTAAAACATGGTGTCGTTATAGATAGTGATCGTTTCGTTTCCGCCGAATGCTGCGCCTGTCTTTACATTGTTCATTCCGGCCCTTTCGTACAGGGACATGACATGCTTGTCAAGCTTGGTGTTCCCCCTCATGGCGACGCAATAGCGGACACCCTTCCCGTTTATTTCCCTTATTTTATCGAAAAACTCCGCCGGCGAAACGAACGGCGCCCACACATGATTGCCCAGCCATAATATCCTATTGGTCTTGTTGGGGTCTATGCTCTCGAGGAACCGCTTCCTGTAGCTGTCCACGAGCTTTTTCAGCGTTCCGTAGTTCGTGCACGCCATGCACGTACTCTCTATGCCGTCGTTGCCCTTGGCATTCAGGTCGTTCACCCCGTATGATGCCTTCATGTTTTCCGTTAAGGCGGACGAGTTCCTTATCCATTTCTCATCGAGCCGGTACTCAACGCCGCTCTTGGCGAGCACGCCCTGCTCGACCAGTTCGCGCATGTGCTGGTAGACCGCGACGTACGTCGAGCCGATCTGGTAGCGGCGCTTGAGGACGTTGTAGACCTTCTTCGCCGTAAGAGGAAAGTCTGCGGACAGAACGTCGATTATCTGCGACTTGGGGCCTTGCGTTTGGAGCATCCTGAACACCTGCTCTCCACGTCGCCCCTGCTAATTACTTGGAAAGTAACCTTTAAAAGCGTTTTTCGAGGTTAAGGAAAAGCTTAATGTGCGGGACGGTTCCGGACTTAGGGCTTCTTGAGCATCTTCTTGCTGTAGAAGTCCTCTATGACAGACGGTACCTCGCCCCACAGCTGGTCGGCAACAAGCATCATCCTGAACCTGACGTTGCGGTACTTCCGCGATATGCTTTTCATGATGCCGTGTATCCGCCCCTCGTCCTCGGCCGCCATCTCTACGTAGAGGTTGTGCTCGCTGAGGAGCTCGTACGCGCTCCTAAGCTGGATGCCACCAGACGATATCATGGATATGATCGGCCGCATGAGCTCGGGTTCGGCCTTTATCGAGAACACCACCCGCGTGTACCTCTTGGAGCTGTCCTTGGTCTTGAAGTAGTAGCCCATGATCACCTTCGCCTTTTTCAGCCGCGCCAACCTTGCGAAAACGGTCGGTTCGCGGAGCCCGGCTATCTTCCCGAGCTCCTTGAGCGTGAGCTCGGCGTTGGCCTTCAGGCTCTTCAGCATCTTGAAGTCGGCCTCGTCTATGTGGATTATTTCGGGCGTCTCCTCGCGCATGACGCCGTACTCAACGAGGCGTTTCGACACCATCTCAACGGACGGCGAGTACATCTGGCGCTTGTAGACATTGGAGATGCTGTCTATGAATTCCGTGAGCCTGAACTGCGGGACGTCGCCCTCTATGATTATGCACGGCCTGCCGCCGTATGCTATGATTATCGACCTGACATACCTCACCTTCGTGAACCTCCTCGCGACGTAGTCGACGTCAGACCACCTCCTAACGTACACGTAGAGCAGAACCTTGGAGAAGCCGAGCCTGCCCTTGTCTACGTTGGCAAGGAACCTCGCATCGCCGTTGCCCTTTGTCATGTTTATGAACTTCCGCGCCCGCTTCCTGGAGATGCCGAGCTCGCCAGCGAGGCCCCTGGCGCTTATGTCCTGCCACACCGGGCTCTTCTTCTGCCTGGCCTTGACCTTCTGCACGATTCCGTCCAAAAATAACGAGTCCCTTTTGTTCATGGCTCTTCAAAAGATATATTGATTTTTCTAATATTTAAGCTATATTGTCTTGAATAAGTGCATATTTTTAGTAAAATCGTGCTATTTTGGCTAATTTATCTAACGAGGGCTTAAGCCCCTGCTGATGCATCTATATTCTGGTGAAATAGCATGGCAAGAAGGGTCCTGATGGCGGACGACTGGCACAGCGAGTCGTTCTCGGACACGGCAATGGACAGGTACGGGTTCCCGGAGTTCAACGGGAAGAGCTACACCCTGATAAAGTTCGGAAGGTGCAACATGCGCTGCGGGTTCTGCTTCAGGGACGGGGCGAATGCGGACGCGGACGGCAGGCAGCCGAACAGCAGGTACGTCGATTTCGAGGACATCGCCGACCTGGTCGTCAAGCAGGTGAAGGAAGGCCAGATAATGAGGATAAGCGGCGGAGAACCGGGCCTCTACCCCACGGAAGTCACGGAACTTCTCAATATCATAAAGGAGAACGGCGGTTACAGCATCATAGACACGAACGGGACGATCCCTTCTTCGGCCAAGAGGTACGCGGAGCTCGCGGACGTGATGAGCATAGACGGGCCGAAATGCTCCTTGGGCAGGGTAGAGAAGATAACGAACGTGCCAAGGAAGATATGCTGGGACCTGCCGCTCGAGACGATGAAAATCAGCAAGGGCTTCCCGTGCAGGATGGTCGAATACAAGGCGGTCCTTCTGGATCCGTTGGACTACGAGCATCTCTCATTCTTAGCGGAGAACATACCTGAGGACGCCATACTGACGCTGAAGAGCTATAGGGAGGTCATGAGCAAGGATCTGAGCGACGGATCCAATATAGAAAAGATAATAAATGACGGCCTGCATTCCGTCGGGCCCGAGGAGATATGCGGTGCAGCTGAACGACTCATAAAGGAGCACCAGTCCATGAAGGGCAGGGTGATGGCGATCTTGGGTTCCACCAGAAAAAAGGGCAGTTACAGGGGATTCTGATGATGCCGAAGGCGGTCTTTCTTAACATAACGAACAAATGCAACCTGCACTGCAAGCACTGCTACCTTGATTCAGGGAAGGAGCTTGATGATGAACTTTCAAGGGACGAATGGTTCAGCGTCATCGACAGCCTGAAAGAAGGCGGCGTGGACCATGTCAGGATAAACGGCGGCGAGCCGCTCATGCGGGACGACTGCACGAACATAATGCGCTATGCAGACGAACTTGGCATGAAGACATCGATAGTCTCCAATTCGCTGCTGTACGACGCAGAGATCTTTGACAGGATGCCCAAGAAGGCCTCGCTGAACTTCAGCGTCGACGGCGCGAGCCCCGGAACGCACGACTACATGAGGAACTCGCCGGGCCTCTTCAACCACCTCGTGAAGACGATAAAGGAGGCAAGAGGACGCGGGTTCGACGTAAGGACGTTCACCGTGATGTCAAAGGTGAACGTTCATGAGGCAGAGGGCATCGTGGACCTCCTGGACGGGCTTTCGGTCAGTTCGGCCGCACTTTTCTATCTTTCTCCGTTCGGGCGCGCAGCAGAGCAGGCAAACCTGGCAATACCGCCGAAGGAGTGGATGGACGTTTTGAACAGGGTGTCTGACCATGTCAAGAAGACTCGTCCGTCGCTCAAGCTCTTCGTGGAGCCGACCTTCGAAGGGTACTTCAAGGGCAAGCCGGCGTGCTCACTCTACAACGGGAACATATGCAGCATAGGCCCGAGGGGCGACGTTTACTTCTGCTCCGCGATGATCGACGGGACCGGACAGTACTCGCTGGGAAACGTAAAGGAAAAGAGCTTCTCCGACATATGGAACGATGCAAGCGCAAGGAAGCGCATAGCGGACCTTGCAAAGGACAAGGGTACGTGCACGGCATACCAGCTCAGGTGCGGCAGCCAGGGCTGCGAGCCCAAGCCGCAGTGCTACATGCACTGGGAGGAGGTAAGATGAAAGACGATGAAAATTCTGCTCTAAACATTATGCAGAATAATTTCAAAGATGAACTTGTCAAATATGCGACAGTTCCTGATGAATTCGATGAATATGTAGGTGGTATGGCCGAAACTTCTGCTTTAGGAAAATCCGGAGAATTCAATAAGGCTCAGCAGCACATTATCAATGAGATATACGACAAGATCGAATCGGCTGAAGTGTTGCCCGGGATATTGCAGCAATTCATCGATAGCATCGGAGAAATAAGATGGGGCATAATAAAGGAACATGACATCAAGGATACCAAAACAATACTTATGGCCACAAGGGAGTTTTCGGGATACTATGCTGACGCAATAATAAGAAAAATCTGCAATCACGGATATCGGGAAGTTGAACTTCGTGTTGACGATGTATATGACAACCTTGCTTCATACATCGATAACAAGAATGATCACATGTTTCGCATCGACATATTTGGACATCTTGGAAAGATGTGCGGCATATACCTAAAGAACGTGGACGTCAGATTGATGGGCAATACTGAAGATGCATTCGGCGCGAACGCGGAAAATTCTCGTTTCATAGTGAAGGGAAACATGGGAGGGAGGTTTGCAAGGACTGCCAAGCGTTCGACATTTGTTATTGATGGAGAGATCAGCTCATATGGTTCTGGGCTCTATGCCAGAGATTCTACATTCATATCTAATTCCAAGGAGGACTTTGCGATAATAAGTAAAAATTCGGACAAAGGTTGCGTGATATCGTTCATGGAAGAGGCGGGGGTGCTGAAGTGAAGAAGGCATACGCGTGCCTGTTCCCGGTCAGGAACGGCAGGAGGAGAGCAATGTGGGAGGTCACGAACGCGTGCAACGCGAAGTGCAAGCACTGCTGCTCGAGCGCGGCCGACGCCAAGGAGGGCGAGCTCTCCTACGAGCAGTCGCTGTCGCTCCTGGACGACCTCTATGACAGGGGATTCAATGAGATATACTTCTCGGGAGGCGAACCGTTGATGAAGGAACGGTTCGTTGACATCGTCGAATATGCGAGGAAGAAGTTCTCCAACGTCGTCTTCTCAACGAACGGCATGCTCGTCGACGAGGGCGCGGCCCGGAGGATAGCGAAGATAGGCGCGGACTACGTCAACATCAGCATTGATTCGATCAGCCCTGAGAAGCATGACGCCATGAGGGGCGTCAAGGGACTCCATAGGAAGGCCGTCAGCGCGGCAAAGATGCTTGCCGAGAACGGCGCCAACGTAAGGCTGGGCTTCACGATAACGAATGACAACTGGCAGGAGATATCGGAGTTCGCTGAATTGGCTAAGGCGACCGGAGCGGGCGCGGTCGTATACAATTTCTTCCTTCCCATAGGGCGCGGAGCAGACAATCCCGAAATGGCCGTACGAAATGACGTTGCGAAGAGCGTCGTTAACGAGCTCTGTGCGCTCAGGGAGCGTTACGAGGTCAGGGAAGGCACGATGAAGGTAATGTACAGGAGGTTCCCGGATAAGGGCGTTCCGCTAGAGGAATGCCCCGGAGGCGACAGGCTGCTTCACATAAGCCCGGACGGTACGGCCAGCCCGTGCTCGTGGATAGAGAAGCTGGAGCCGTCATATTCGTCAGGTTCAAGGTTCCCCGAGGTGAGCGTGAAAGAGCTGCTCGCATCGGAGGGCATCAAGAGCTTCAGGGAGCTCGTCAAGGAGCGGAAGAAGACGGACTGCGGACCTTGCAAGGCCGAGGGATGCGGTCACGGCTGCCCTGCGCTCGCAAGGGTGTCCAAAGGTTCGCTGAAGGAGCGTGACCCAATATGCGAAAGCTCTTAGCTGACCTGCACATGCACACGACGGCATCGGACGGCTGCCTCGGCCCTGCGCAGCTGGTGGAGTATGCAGCGAAGGAGGGGATCGACATTATAGCGGTTACAGACCACGATACTACGGGCGGGTTGCAGGAGGCAATCGAGCGTTCACGGTCGTCTGCCGTAAAGGTCATACCGGGCATCGAAATATCGTCAGAGGATAAGTGGCACGTGCTCGGCTACAACATAGACATCAAGAAGATCGATGCGTTCCTCGGAAGCATCAACACCGCTGACAGGAACGTCAGGATACTCGAGAACCTGAAATCAATGGGACTGTGCATCGGATGCGGCATAGACCCGTCAGAAGACAGGTTCAGGAGGAAGCTTGCAGACGTGCTCGTCAGGGACGGCGTCGTGAAGAGCAAGGCAGAGGCGTTCGCCTGCTACATAGGCGCCAACGGAAAAGCATACGCCAAGATGGGCATCAGGATTGATGAAATAGGCCGTGAGATCAGGGAAGCCGACGGCATCGTTGTCCTCGCCCATCCCACAGAGACCTGCAATGACAGGGGCGTCATAGAAGCAGCTGCCAGGAAGGTCGACGGCATAGAGGCGTACACGCGCAAATGCGGCAAGGACGATTCGGAGTTCTGCTGCAGGCTCGCAGAAAAGTACGGACTGCTTGTCACGGGCGGATCGGACTTCCACAAGCCGAGCGATGCGGACGGGTTTGACAGGGGCTGCGTACCCGAGAAAACAGTAAGGAGGATTTTGTATGGTAAAATATGAGACGCCGGCAGTATGCGTGGTTAACATATCTGAGAAGTGCGGGCTCCACTGCGAGCACTGCTACCTCGACCCAACGGGCGAACGCGATGAGATGACGCTCGGTCAGATCTCCTCGCTGTTCTCGCAGCTGTCGGAATTCAAGCCCTATATAATAGGGCTGGAGGGCGACCACAGCAATCTGAAGGACGTCGTCAACATGGCGCACGGCTACGGCCTGAAGGTCAGCATAGGGGCCAGCGGGCTCTGCTATACGCCGGAGTTCATAGACAATGCACGCGGCAAAATACGATCGCTGAACTTCAGCGTGGAAGGGCACTGCCCTGAGATACAGGACTCGTTCAGGAACAAGGAAGGGCTGTTCGAAAAGACGATAAGCAACATCAAGTATGCCAAATCCAAGGGGCTGAGAGTGTCGTCATTGTGCGCCATATCCAACCGGAACGCGGACTACGTGAAGGAGATAGCGGACATGCTCATCGACCTCAAGGTCGACCTGATATCGTTCATATACACGTCCTCGTTCGGGAGGGCGACCGGTTCAGGGCTGTCCATCGAACCTAAGAAGTGGAAGAAGGTGTGCAGCGATATTGAAGACATAAGGAAGTCGAACAAGAGCGCCACGCGCATAGTGTACGAGCCGGTCTTCGAAAGCAGCGGGTTCGACCTCGACAATCCGTGTTCCATGCAGTCTAAGAGCCACATGGCAATAGACGCGAGGGGGAACGTCTACTTCTGTCCGCTGCTGATCAGCAAGGACGGCAAGCATTCGCTCGGCAACGTCTTCAGCGAAGGTCTCAAGGAGATATGGAACTCGTCGCCGAAGATGAAGGAGTTCGAGAAGAGGCAGAAAGGAAGGAAAGTGTGCTTCGCAGACACCGAGAAGATCGACAGGTCCGAGGGCGACGAGAGGCCTGCATGCTACATGTACTGGAAGGGGTTCGATGGCTAAAAGATACGTTGTAACCGGCGGGCCGTGCGGCGGAAAGAGCACGACGCTCAGCTGCCTTGAAAGGATGGGATATTACGCGACGCCCGAGGCGACAAGGATAGCCCTCAAGAACAAGATACCCATGAGGAACCTGTACAAGGTCAGGCTCGAGCTCGAAGGCGCAATACCGACCTTCGCAGAGGTCGCCTTCCTTGACCGCGGGTTTCCGGACAGCCTGGCGTTCCTGAGGTTCCAAAACCTGGAGATACCGGAGAAGATGCGCGAGCTCTGCAGGACCGACAGGTACGACGGAGTGTTCCTTTTCGACATGCTTCCGGTCTATGTCAAGGACGAATACAGGGTATATTCGAGGGAACAATCTGAAGAACTGCACAAGCTGATAGAGGAGGCGTACATAGGGTGCGGTTATTTCCTTGTGCGCGTCCCTGTCATGCTGGCCGAAGAAAGGGCGAAGTTCATATTGGAAAGCATCGGCGAACGCTAGGGATGAAGCGGCCCCGGACCTAGGCACCCGTTCTATTTAAAAGCTTTGCGGCCACATAATTGTCGTATGGTGAATGCCACGGCCGAAGTTTCAGATGAAATAACATATGTTGATAACTTCATAGAAGAAGCAGCATATGAGGAAACGCTTTGTTGGGGAGACGCAGCATAATTCCCTCAGCGAAATGATTTTATTATGTTTGAAGCAGACGATATAGTCGAGATAAGGGATATAAAAGAAAGACCGTTCGGGAACAAGACCCTTCTGATATCTGACAAATATGGCTACTGGGCCCTGATAAATAACAATGACATAATAAAAAGGCTGTCCTCACCTGCCAAATACGGCAACATCGTCCATGGAAGACCCGACTGCGCAAGGGCCCTGGAACTGCTATGGAAATCCGGAATACTCCTTAGAAACGGCAAAAGGAGGACCGTTCCAAAAAATCCTTATGTTGGAAAGCCCATGCACATGGTCCTGAAGCTGACGCTTGACTGCAGCCTCAGGTGCACGTACTGTTATGCATCGGCCGGCGCCGGCGAGGGCATAGGTGTTAAGCTCGGTAAAAGGGCCATAAGCGATTTCTTGAGCATATCAAGGGGCAAGTGCAAAATTTTATTTCACGGCGGTGAACCGTTCTTAGAATTTGAAAAAATGAAAGAGTTGTATTATTTTGGCAAAGAGGAGGCCGAAAGGCAGAAGAAGAACCTCCTTACGGGGGTGCTATCAAATGGCACGATAATGAACGACGATATCATAGATTTCTTTAAAGAAAGCGACATGGGCCTGGCATTCAGCTTTGATTGCACGAAGAAGGCGCATGACAGTTGCAGGGTCTATCCTGATGGCAGCGGCTCTTATGAGAAGGTCCTTAAGACCCTTGAACGTGTCAGCGGCGAAGGCATACATTTCAACCTTATAACCGTGGTCAATAAGCAGAATTATACCGAACTCGATAAGCTCGTACCGCTAATGGAGAGGCATGAGATTCCTCTTGTCACGTGCAATCCCATGTTCTTTGGCGGCAGAGGAAAAGAAGTCGCCGGCCTCGGAATAACAGGCCAGCAATATTTTGAGGGCATGAAGAAGCTCCTCGATGCCATAATCGAGCACAACCTCCACAGCCCCAGAAAAATATATGAAATAAACACGAGCTTCCTCGCAAGGAATATGACATATCTGGACTACACCTATATGTGCCTGAGTTCTCCGTGCGGAGCCGGAATTGCAACCCTTTCCGTCATGCCGAACGGCGACGTCTATCCGTGCGATGAATTCATAGGCATGAAAGATTTTCTTTCAGGAAACATTGCAAACGAACCCCTGGAAGGGGTCATGCAGGGCAGCCGTATGAAGAAAGTCTCGAATATTATAGTTGAAAACATCGGTCGCTGCAGCGGATGTGATTGGAAGAGGTTCTGCGGCGGGGGATGCCGCAGCAAAAATTATCATTTTACAGGAAAGTTAGAAGGGGAAAGCCCGTTGTGCGAATATTACAAGAGGATGATACCATACATGATCAGCCTGCTTTCTGAAAAAATGGTGCCGGTAAAATGCATGAGGAAGGATGACTGATGAAGCTATATGACAGAACGCCGAAGGACAGCGAGACGTGGATAGTCCAGCATGTCGGTTATGCCTGCAATAGCGACTGCTCTTTCTGCATAGTCAGGCACAAGATGGACAGGGGCGCTCCCTCGACAGAAGACTTAATAAACGACATGTCACTGATCCCGCAAGGAGCGGAAAGGCACTACTTTACAGGCGGCGAACCGACTTTAAGGGACGACCTGCCGACCTTGATAGGATATGCACGAAAAAAGGCAAAAGAAGTCTGGCTCCAGACAAATGGAAGAAGATTTTCTGACAAGGATTATGCAAAGTGCCTAGGCAAGGAGATAGACGGGGCAATAGTATCCTTCCATGCTGCAGACGAAAAGCACAGTAAAACCATCACAAGGCGTGACGGCGCATTTCAAGAAACAGTGGAAGGCATACACAACCTGCTTGAAGCTGGCGCAAGGGTGGAAACGAACACGGTAGTGACAAAATATAACATTGAGAGGATAGCAGATATCACTAACTTTATAGAGCATGAATTTGACGGCGGCGTCAAAGTCAGGCTGGCCTATGCCGCGTTCAATCCTGAAAATGCAACGCACCACTTTGTCAGCCTTCTGGAAGCGGGGAATGCGATTGAAAACGTCATAAGGAACAGGAGGGAACCCATAGAGGTAGAAAACGTCCCTCTCTGCGTCATCGACCTCAGGCATTACAATTCAAATTTTATTGACGGCCACAGGATAAGGGTGCTTGTCAATGGAAAACTGCTTCCGATAAAGGATCAGCGGAAGTACACAAAGACCTGCGAAAGTTGCGCGTCATCCAAGGCATGCCAGGGACTTCACATTCATTATGACAGAAATGTCTGGCCTGAAAGGGGGGAGGCCATCACATTTGGCGGATTTTCAGATTACGAGGCCTATAAGATATTCCACCTGACAAAAGAGGAGAAGAGGAACAATATAAAATCGTACAGATGGGCAGAAAAAATAGGCGACGACCTCATAAGGAAAATAAAGGACGCGGCCAAATTTCAAGACGTCAAAAGCGAGATCGATGCACTCATCGGCGAAGGAAAGAAAAACGTCAAAGCAGAAAAATACGCGAATGCAGTTGAAAGCATCCCGAAGAACGTATCAAACAACGAATATGAAATACGATTGCTCGCAGTCGCCCCTTCGGGTTTCCAGCATGTCATGGCCCACAGAAAAGATGAAGTACATATAAATGTGGATGAGCCTGATTTCATCCCCACCATTATGAAAAATATCCGCAGTATGGATTTCTGGAAAGAAAAGGACCCGGATTATCATAAGTTGTTCCATGTGCATTTTTATCATCTGTGGAAGGAAAATTATGGCATAGGAGCCGACCCTGCTAATTTTGATTCGGAGCTCATGAACAGTTATGAAGAATGCAATGCCGGAGTGAAAAGGATATGCCAATAACCATCGCTGCCTGCCAGCCAAGAAGGGTGGCAAAAATAGACATCGACATGAAGAAGACGCTTGATATGATAGAGGAAGCCGCCCAGTGCTACGATGCCGATATCGCATGCTTTCCTGAAAGGTTCCCGATCACGCCAAAATGGGGAAAGAGGGAGCCGTATATTGAAACAATAAGAAAGGCCTGCGAAAAGCACGAGATCGATGCTATCATAGGCGCACATACAAATTACGGGAATAAGAAAAGAAACTCGGCAATTTACATAGGCAGGAGCGGCATCATAACGCATGACAAAACCACCCTCTTCGCCAGCGAAAGGACCGAAAACATATCTGAAGAGTCCAATCCCATCATAAAAGTCAATAATTATGACATCGGAATAGGGGTGTGCTATGACATGCATTTCCCAGAATATGCAAGGCTTCTGACCCTCAAGGGCGCAGATGTCATCATATTCATATCAGGGATAGTCCCGAAATACCTCGAAAATATGTGGAAGGGAATCGCTGCAACCAGGTGTTACGAGAACCATATACCTGTCATAAGCGTTAGCGAAATTTACGAAAAATATATCGGGCAGAGCATAATCGTCACCCCTCCTTATAATGTGCTTGCAGAATGCGATGCCGACGAAGAGGGCGTAATTGCTGCAGAAATAGAACCAGAAAGGTTCAAAGGGAAGCATTTCGGAAACTCTCCCGACAGAAAGGGCTCGGAGCTGATTGATGCCGGGGAGGTCGGACCATATTTAAAGGATTTTGACAGGAACCTTGAATCGGAGCGCAGAAAACTGATGGACAGCCTATAAGAACGCCCGACAGCCAATCCTGCTTATGAGGACATCGCAATGGGAAAAGAAGTACAAAGAACATGCCCATCACCAGCAATTTGACAAGCAAGGCAAGGGTTTCCTTGACAGCTTTGCATCGCTGCTGCCGGCAGGGTCAAGAATATTGGACATCGGCTGTGGCGATGGCAGGAAAGCCGCATATTTGCTGGAGAAAGGATATGATGTGTTCGGCATAGATTCATCAAGGACAGCAATAGCGCATGCGAAGAAAATATCGCAGCAGAGGTTCAGGGTGGCCGATGCCACCAGACTGCCGTTCGCTGCCAACAGTTTTGATGCCGTGCTGTCATTGGCTGTTTATCACTGCCTTTCTGCCCATGAGAGAAGAAAGTTCGTGGAAGAGGTAAGAAGGGTGCTGAGGCGCGGCGGGATCATTTATCAGCTCGTCCTCTCCTCAAAGGACAGCACCATAAGGAGAGGGAGCATGGCTGGGAATAAAACATATGTACAGCCTTCTGGCGTCGCCATCCGTCCATTCACAAAAACCGAACTAAAGAAGGACTTCAGGTGCTTCAAACTGTTGAAGATGCAACACAGGCAAAGAAGATTGAACGGGAAAAACAATGCCATATTCGTGATGACAATGAAGAAGGTTTGAGCTGTTGCCACAGGCCGATACCTTCATACCCATCAGGCCCCATGTTCAGGAAAATATAGGGACGGGGCGGCCCCGGGCGCAGCTTAAATCCTTTTCTTTTCAAAGCCCTCTAATGAAGAAGCAGTTCAGGTTCGATGGCGCGAGGAGGATGGCGTGGGACCCCCGGACGTGGGCGCATCCTCGGGACTTCCTCAGGCAGATGGCATTTTATGATACCTATGACCTGCTGAGCGACCTGAACAACCAGCTTGACGATGCGTCCTTCAGGCATTACGGCGCAAAACTGACCAAGGACAAGAGCTATCTCTCGGTGCGTGCGCGGAAATCGGTGGAGGTAAACCTGGCCTTCGTCAACAACGGATATGTCGAGAACGCCGTCGACAGCTTGACGATGGCCGCGCTTGACGGGGCAGACCGGAAGCTGTCGCTGAGCATCAGCATGGCCGCCAGGAACGGCCTTTTGAGGTTCGCCGTGACTGACAACGGGACCGGCGTGGATCCTGACGTTAAAGATGCCATATTCAAGGAAATGATAGCTTCCAAGAAGGGCAGGATCGACGGCCTGATGGGCGAAGAGGGCGTGCACCTCTACTATGCTAAAAGATACATAGAGAGCATGGACGGAGAAGTTGGCTTCGAGGACTACGGCAAGGACAAGGGCGCCAGCTTCTGGTATTCGGTGCCCATAGGCACCGTGCTGCGGAGGATCGAGGAAGGCAAGCATAAATCCTTTAGCCCATAAGCAATTTCCATGCCCGAGGAGCCCGTTGAAATAAGCGAGCCTGCTTACAAGACGTTCCTGAAGCTCCACGACTTGAAGTATGAGCCGTTCGGATATCCGGACAAGCTGTTCAACAAGGAAGCGATCGGGGAGCTCTTAGAAAAGGGCCTCCTGCGGAGATTCGACACCAATGTCGGCATAAACAGCAGGTTCAGGCTCTACAATGCCTTTTCGGGATGTGTCGACGGAAGAGTGATATTGGATCCGTCCCCCGATGACGACCATGTCTATGCGCCATTGGGAACTGCCGGATTCTTTGATCTGGAGTTGAAAGACGAAGAAATTAAAAGATTCAAGAAGGGGCAGCTTGAGTTTATCGAATCTCTGCGCCACCAATGATGAAAAGCGCGCAAAGAAGGATGACAAGTAGTTCTCATGGCAGCGCGTTGCAGAAGGCCTTCGGCTTCCTGCAGATCAGCAGGAACCGTGTCGCGTTCGTCCTGATGCCATACCTTGTCGTGAACCTGCGGTCGAGCTCCTCGAGCTTCTTTGCGTCCCTCTTCACGTCAAGGCCGCAGACAATTGGCGTATTCTTGAGCAGAAATATCATGTCATCCATGCTGTAGTATTCGGTCGCATCGTACCTGTCCTTGCGGACGATTTTGAGCCCGCTCCTCCTTATGTCCGCGAGACATTTTTTCAGCAGCGTGCCCGGTTTCGTCGTCCCGTGGCCGCTCCTCCCGAAGACCTTCTTGACGTTCAGCTTGTCATCTTCCGTTACTTGTTGCGTCATGAACGTCCCTCCCGGCCGCAGCACCCTGGCGACCTCCCTGGCATAGAAGGGCGCGTGCCTGCACATGACGACGTCGAAGCAGCCATCGGGATACGGAAGTTTTCTCGAATCAGCGACCGTGAACTCCACGTTCCTGAGGCCGGATCTCCTGAGGTTCCTCCTTGCGGTCCTTATCATCTCCTTGGTGACGTCGATCCCGCAGGCCGTCTTGGCGTGTTTAGCTATCCGGAGAAGCAGCTCCCCGCCGCCGGTGCCCACGTCGAGAATCGTCTTTCCTCTAGCGCGCTTCTCGACGAGCTCGGGAAACTTCCACTTCTTTCCGACGACCTTGGTCCGTTTGGAGAGCGCCCTGAAGTCCCAGCCCATCCTGGAGCCGACCTTCCTGTAGAGCTTCCTATGGCTTACCATACTGATATTAAGAGTCCGCCAGCTTAAAGATTTGCACCATTACAGCGCGTTGCAGAACGCCCGCGGCCTGTTGATCTGCTTTTCGACCGAAGTCGTGAGCTTCGACACCTTGGGCGACGCGTCCTTGATCCGTTTCTCCTTGAGCTCCTCGATGATGGGGTCGAAGACCTCCGGACCTTCGAGGTCGTAGTATGACTTCAGGTCCGATATCGCGGCCGTGTCCTTCTTGAGCTCGGCGACGTCCTTCTCGGCGTTCGCCAGATTCCGCTCGTACTCCTTTTTGTGCTTCTTCTCGTAGTAGACGACAGCCGACCGCAGCATGATGCACACGCGGAAATAGTCAATAGCCATGCGGTCCGCCCGCATGCGGGAACCTGCCATGACGGATATAGCGCAGAGAAAAGATTTAAACTGCACGGACGCTTAAATGCTTTCCAAGCAATAGCATATGCATGATGAAGCCCCCGAAGTGGATGGCGACGCAGGGGCCTGAGCTGAAGGAGTTCTACGGGACGCCCATCATGAATTGCGACCACTGCGGCAAGGACGCGGAGACCACGTACAGGAGCAAGTCCAGGGGCTCGAACCCGTACGACATCCTGTACATCGACTATGCGTGCAACGAGTGCGGCGGCATCATAAGGTGCTTCACGACGAGCTCCGAAGTGTGGGACAGGGCACCGCTGGCGAAGGCTTAAGAAGATTTCTCGCGAATCGTCCTCATGGACAAGCGGTTCGAGTTCAGCGGCGCCAGGAAGATAGCCGGCCCGCCGGAGCTGTGGGCGCACGGGTTCGACGACCGCGAAGGCGCCTACCCGAACGAGACGATACACCTTCTTCAGGAGCTGGAGTGCCAGTTCGACAAGGAGTTCTTGCGCCAGTGCGGCTGCGAGCTCCTCGAGGAGGACGAGGACTACAACATGTTCGGCCTCAACGAGAAGTATTCGACGAAGAAGGAGCTGTACGACGTATGCAACGACCTCTCGCCGAACTTCATCGACCTGAACCTCAAGTTCGTCAACAGGGGCTACGTGGCGAACGCGGCCGACAGCCTGATAGCCGCCGCGAGGGGCGGCGCCAAGCGCGCGCTCTACGTCGAGATGAGCATGGCTGCGAAGGGCGGCTCGTTCACGTTCGACGTCCGCGACAACGGAACCGGCGTGGACCCGGAGGTCAAGGGCGGGCTGTTCGACCAGCAGTTCGAGTCCGATAAGAAGGGCAAGGAGGGCTTTGCGGGAAAGGCGGGCATGCACCTGTTCCACACGAAGGCGTACATCGACTTCCTCGGCGGAGAGGCAGGATACGCCGACTACGGCAAGAGCAGGGGCGCAAGGTTCTTCTACAGCGTGCCCGTAGCGAACATACTGGCGGACATAGCGCGCGGCAAGGAGCGGATGCAGCAGACAAAAGGTTAAATCCCTTCTTTTCGTATAGAGCCGCATGCCCAGGCTATCCAGAGGCAAGGCGGCCGAGGTCCTTGAGCACGTAAAGGACTATCTTGAGCGCCATCCTGATGCGGCCGGCACCAAGGGTGCGGATGATTACAATTCTGACAAGAGCTTCGGCGGGCGGTACGGCGAGATAAACGGGGGCCTGCTCAACCGCGCCAGGTTCCTGTACAAGGACGAGCTCAGCCTGCCGGACCTGAGGGGCAAACATGATAACAAGCACCGCGGGGACAAGTGGGGGCACGGCGAGATGCCGCCCGCGCCAAAGGCAAAACGTGGCAGCAAGACAGATGCTCTCGAGCACATCAAGGACTATCTCAAGGAGCATCCGGACGCAGCAGGCTCGGCCGGAGCGGTAGCTTACAATTCCGACGGCGATTTCGGCAAGGCCTACGGCGAAGTGGACGCGAAGCAAATCAACCGGGCCAGGCACATTTACAAGGAGGAGCTCGGGCTCACGGACCTCAGGAGCGCGCGCAAGGAGCCCGAGGCGGCGCCTGCGCCGAAGGCAAGGCGCGGGAACGATCAGGAGGCCATAAGGGGCTTCCTCAAAAAGAACCCGGAGGCGACCGGCCAGGGCGCGGTCGACGCGTACAACGAGGAGTTCGGCGAAAAGGCCGGGGAGATGACGCTGAACGCATTCAGGCAGGCAAGGAAGAGGTACAGGGGCGAGCTGGGGCTGCCCAAGATGACCGGCAGGGCGCCCGGCTCAAAGGTGCGCAAGAAGACGGACACGGTGGAGAAGTTCCACCTGAAGGAGTTCTTCACGGCGTATCCCGAGTCGCACGGCGAAAAAGGGGCCGATGCATACAATTCCGACGAGAGGTTCGGCGGAAAGTACGGAGAGATAAGCTACTGGTCGCTCGACAAGGCAAGGGCCAGATTGAGGTCGGAGCTCGGCCTTCCGAAGGCAGGGCGCAAGCTCCCCGAGCTCACGCAGGCCGTGATCAGTTTCATCAAGCAGAACCCCGAGGAGCACGTGTACGACATAGTCAGGACGTTCAACGAGGACCCCGAGCTCGGCGTAAAATACGGAGAGATAACGCGCAGCCAGGTGAATGCCATAAGGCACAGGCACCTTTCCGGCCTTCCCCGCCTGAAGGGAGGCAGGCACAATGACAAGCACCTCGACGAGTTCCTGAAGGAATACAAGGACGCTTACGGCGACCAAGGCGTCAAGAAATACAACTCGGACCCGAATTTCGGCGGCATGTACGGTACGATAATCCTGAACCAGCTGAAGTATGCTAGGAGCAAATACAAGGACGAGCTGGGGCTGACTGATGCGAGAAGAGGCAGCCGAACCGGCACCAAAGACTGGAAGAAGGGTTCCATAGGTGGCGCAGCAGAGCGTGAAGTGGGAGGGCGCATCGTGTCCGAGACGACCCTGCTCATCAAGGATTACCTGAAAATCAATCCGCATGCAGCCGGCCAGAGCGGCACCGATGCGTACAATTCCGACGGCGATTTCGGCAAGGCGCACGGCGAAATAAGCAAGAGCCAGCTCGCAAGGGCCAGGAATATGTTCAAGGCCGCGCTGGGGCTGCCTGATGCAAGAGGAAGTGCGCAGCTATTGCAAACAGGCGACAAAGGAGGTCGCCCGATGGCCGAAGAGACGGTGTCAATCAAGGAGTACCTGGAGCTCCATCCGTATGCGGTCGGCGAGAAGGGCGCGGACGATTATAATAAGGATCCCGAGTTCGGAGAGAAGCGCGGGACCATAACTAAGCTGCAGCTCGCGAATGCCAGGCTGAGGTACAGGAAGGAGCTGAAGCTGCCTGATGCAAGGGGCAGGGCGAAGCAGCCCAAGGCAGCAGCGAAGCCGGTGGGGCAGGGCAAGAGGGGACGGGATAAGAGCTCGGCAACAGTGGACGAGGTGATAAGGGCGCACCCTGACGTCCATGATGTCGACGAGATGGCAAAGGTCGTGGAGGCGGAGACAGGCTTCCACTATGCGCATAATTCGATGAAGTACAGGATGAGGCGGTGCGGCGCCGAGATCGCCTACAAGCAGAGGACGTGGGGCGGCAAGCCGGTGACGCCGAAGGACGGCGGCATCTCGTGGTTCCCGAGGATGAAGAGCGACTTAATCACGAAGGACATACTCTCTGCCGCGATAAAGAAGAGCGTGAGCGGCGGCAGCATGGAGGATGAGGCGGCGGACGAACTGGCGGGAAGGGTGCTGAACTTCTTCGGCTACGGCGACGTGATAATAGACAACATGCTCACTCCGGAGGACAGGGACATGTTCTACATGCTCGAGGACGCGGAACTGCTCGACACGAGCCGCGAGGAGACGACCCTCTACGACGGCCGCGAGTGGCGCATACACTACTGGTTCTACATGAAGGACAACATACTCGGGCTGGCCAAGAAGGTCGAGAAGCACGAAGAACTGCCGATACCCGAGCTGACGAAGGAGCAGGACGAGGAGTGGGCGGAGATGATGCGGAACAGGCCGATCGGGCCTAAACCAGAATGAACTTGCCGACCGTCTTTCTCGCCTGTTCGCGCTTGCGCTGGTGGTCCTTCAAGAACGTTTTGACCTTCCCGACGAGAATCGCCTTGAGTTCTCCCGTGAGCATCGCTCCGCTCGTGTAGTCGTCATGGACCTTCTTCAGTTTCTTGTCGTCAGGCTCGAAGAACGCGCTCAGCCACTGGTAGCTGACGTCGATGTCCGTGTTTCCGCCCTTCTTCCTGTGCTCCTCGACAGTGTCGCGACCTCCTGAGAAAGCGTGCTTTCGTATCTTTTCTTCGGCGTCCTCGGGAGTGTCCGTCAGAGCGATATAGGACAGGGGGTCGCTGCTCGACATCTTACCGCCCTTCAGTCCGACGACGAACTTGTTGTACGTCGAACTCAGCTGGACGAACCTGAATTCCTTTATCCTCTGGCTCATGTCACGGGCGAGCCGGATGTGCGGGTCCTGGTCGAATCCGACCGGGACGACGACGGGCTTGGGCCCGCCGAACTCCGGAAGCTGGACGTGGAGCATGTCGGCCGCCTGCAGCAATGACGAGGCCATCTTGCCCGGAGTTATCTCACCGTAAACGGCCTGCATCTCGTTGAACGTTACGTGCCTTGCCAGAAGGCCGGCCAGCCTGTAGTAGGCGTTCGCCTTCTCGCCGTCAGGCGAGCGGGCGCTCTGGAAATAGAAGTCGCAGTTGGCGGGCTTGAGCCCGAGGGCGATGTAGTTGAGAAGGTACTCCTCTATCGCTATCTTCCTCAGCTCCTTCATGTCAGCTATTCTAGTATTATATGCCTCGATGTCGGCGACCGCTAAGAATACTTTTGCGCCGAGCTTCTGGTAGTCGATTATCTGGTCGGCGAGTATCATGTGGCCGAAGTGGAACTTGCCCGAGGGCATCAGCCCGGTCATCATCGCGAACTCCTTCTTCTTTTTTATGCACTCGGCTATTGCCTCGAAGTCGCGCTGGCCGTAGACGATGCCGCGACGGAACGCCACGCTGTCGGGGAAGAGTTTCGAGAACTTCGTGAACGGCCCTATTCCGAACTCCTTGACGACCTTGTCATAGTCGATGTCGCCCTTCACTTCCCACGGCGTCAGGACAGCTGCCATAGTTATCACATATACATAGATTGGGCTTGTTTTAATGCTTTTGCTCAGAATTTAAATCACGGCAGCCTAATTCTTCCCATGCTCGCCGACCTTTTGAAGAAAGCAGTGGAGAACGTGCCGGACAAGCCGGCTTTGGCCTTCTCTGGCGGGCTCGACAGCTCACTACTGGCCTTCCTGCTACGGGAGAAGCATCCTATGTTATATACGGTGGGGACAGCAGGATGCCACGATTTCTCCGCTGGTGAGAGCGCCGCCGAACTTCTTGGCCTCGAGTGGCGCAAGTTCGAGATCAGCCGCGACGAGATCAAGCAGTCGATACCGATAATCAAGGAGGCGGTGAAGGGCCTTCCGGATTCGATCATCGTCGTCAGCTTCACGATGCCGCTCTACTTCGTCTGTAAGAACTGCTCGGAGAACGTCGTCGTGTCCGGCCAGGGGCCTGACAGCATGTTCGGCGGGTTCGAGCGGTACCTGCGAATGGCGCCTGAGGACGCTCAGCGTGAGATGCGCAACGGGACGCTACAGGTTTCCACGGAAGGCAAGGCACAGCAGGAGGCCGTGGCTGCGTGGTTCGGCAAGCGCGCCATTCTTCCTTATCTGGACAAGCGCATAGTCGACTACGCGCTCACGCTACCGTTCGAACAGAAGGTCCGCGGAGACGAGCGGAAGATCGTTCTGAAGGAAGCTGCGCGCGAACTGGGGCTGCCGGAGGAGCTCGTCGGACGGAGGAAGAAGTCGGCCCAGTACAGCTCGGGATTCATGAAGGTCATACGGAAGCGTTAAATCATTTGCGCACTTTGAACAGCCTTACCATGACCCGCTTCACGCGGTACGGCGTTATCTTGATCAGCGGCCTGAACAGCCTGGCGTACGTCAGATATATCTTCGGATGGATCGCCGTCAGCGGAAAGGGCGGAGAGGTCTCGAACTCCTTCCTGAGTGTTTTGTCCTTCTTGAGATAGTCCTTCCTGACGTAGAGGAACGAGTTCTGGGCGTACCAGAAGGTCACGTCGTTGTCGTCCCACAGCCTCCTCCTGATGCAGTCCACGAGCACGTAGCCCTTCCTGTCGAAGAGCTTCTTCCAGTATTCCGGCCACTGCTCATTCAGGTGGTTGGCTCCGCTCTGCAGCGGGATCGCCGCCGAGAAAAGTATGACAGGTCCGAGGCCCGTGAGCGTGTCGACGAATGTCTTCGCCGCTTGTTCGTGCAGGTGCTCGGCGACCTCCATGGAAATGACGAGATCAAAAGTCCTGCCGATCCTCACGGGTTTTTCCAGGTCGGCCGGCATGAACAGGTTCTCGGGTATGCGCAGGTTCTTCTTCTGCACCCAAGGCCCGTCTATTCCGAACACGTCACGGACGCCCTTCTCCCTGCAGACCTGGAGGAGCTCGCCGTTCGCGCACCCGACATCTACGATGCTTTTCGGTCGGACGAGCTGCATCATGATCGGAACTATCCTTTTCGCCGATTCCACCGAATCCGTGCGGTTCTCGAAGAACTTGCTGTAATAGGGGCTCTTCATAAGGATAACATTTTTGCCGTGCCCTTATATAATTATACGTTCTGCCCGGACAGAGGGCGGTCTTAAATCCTTTTGCTTCGAATAGATGTACGGTGGTTTTGTGGCTAAGGTCAAGAAGTTAAGGGCGCCGCATCAGGTGGACTTTCTGTTAAGGACGAAGCAAGCGCAGTCGGCCGATGACAATGGCAGCCCGCTTTCCCACACCTATTCTGTTCCAGGGGTTGAGGAGTACGTGAAGATTCTCGGAGGAGTATACAAAGAGGAGAGGAGATGCGAATCGTCCACGACCGGTTCGGTCGGAAACAATCTCTGCCTGATAAGAACCATAAACACGTACGGCGGCATAAAACCTAACCCGTGCCTCAGTCATTGCATATTCTGCAAAGAAGTCATGGAGTTCGGCGACCTCGAGCCGGGGATGGTGCATGACAAAGAAGGCGAAGAGGAGGTCAGAGACAACCGGTTCAAGCTGCGGACGCTGAAGAGGTACTACATCCAGTGCATGGCAATTCCGGACAATGTAAAGGACCTCGAATATGACGACTCGAACCCGCTGATGAACAACCTGGGCAAGGATGTCATGCTCTGGCCGTTCACGACCAAGAAGGGGAAAGGCAAGGTCTTCCAGGTCGGACAAAGGACAGCTGAAATACACTACACGCCGTGATGCTTATGCAGAGCACGAAACTCAGTGGATGCAGCGAGTGGCGTAAGATAATCCCCGACAACTATGAAGGGCTCCTTTTTTGGCTGCCTGCGCTTCCGGGCGTATATGTGATGAGGTACGACCAGGCTTTCGGAAGGTTCCAAGGCGTTTCGGACATACTTTATGTCGGGAAGACCGACAACAAGAATGGCCTGCGCGAAAGGATCAGGCAGCACCTTGAGCCAGGGCCGACCCAATGGACGTGCCAGCGTGTGAACGCCTTCCTGAACAAGTACGGCCTCGAAGGGGAGATAGAGCTCGCATTCTTTTTACCGGGGGAAGGCAAGACTCGGAAGGTCGAGAAGGCGCTTCTGGACAAATATTATGAAGATCACGGCGAGCTGCCGCCGCTAAACAGGAGCAACTGAGACGGAGAACGCGGCTCACTTGAGGTTCTCGTTGAAGAATGCGAGTATTTCGTTCCAGTCATTGATGCCCGGATACTTGTAATCGAACATGCGCAGGGGTATGCTTGCGGACGAGTTGTTCCTTATCTGGGGGCCGTAGTATGCCAGGCCGGGTATGGTCTCGCAATGGACCCTGCATTCGGCCGACGGGCTAGCCGTGCACGCGTCGCTGTCCTTGCAGAGGTCGAGCAGGTTCGAGCTGAAGTCGTACACGCCTGCCTTAAGGTCTGGGATCACCCTTGCTGCAATGTTCGTGGTCTCCCCGCCGCCCGAGTGGCCGATGATTCCGATTCTGCTGCTGTCGACGAAGTCCTGGCCCTTCAGGTACTCCACCAGGAGCTGGGTCTCGTATATCCTCATGCCCATGAGCGTGAAGCCGTTCAGCAGCAGCTCCTCGCTGATGTTTTTCTCCTCTTCGCCGCATTCCATGGCCCTGAATGACGGCATTATCACCACGAAGCCCTCCTTGGCAAGCTTCTCGCCGAAGTAGTCGCGCTTGAAGATCTCCTTCGAGTCTCCGTGCCCGTGCAGGCCGACTATCGCAGGAAGGCCCGTTCCCTTGGGGACCAGCAACAGGGCAGAGAAGTTCCCGACCTGCGGGTCCGTGAACATCAGTTCCTTCTCGGTGTAGTCCGCGTAATGGCGGACCACGGTCTCGCTCACGCTGCCGCGGCCGATGCCGTCCAGAAGGAAGCCTATGTTCAGTTTCTCTATTATCTTCTCCGTAACGTTTTCAGCGGTCATGCCCTCCGGATGCTGGAGCAGGTAGTCGCTGGCCTGAATTATCTGAGCGTCGAGCTGCTCCTTGGTTATTGGCCTCGCGTGCTGCGCGTTGTTGCTTGCGAAGTTCTCATATGAAGGAATACCGGGAGGCGGACCTTCGGCAGGGGCTGCGTCCTTGGCAGGTCCTCCTGCCCTGTTTGCAAGCAAATTGTTAACAAAGGTCGGGTTTGAGTTCTCATCTGCAGAAACGGCATTCCCATAGTTCGTGTTCTCATAGCAAAAATCCTCGTAGCACCAGTCATGAGAAGGGCCGACAGGGGAGGTGATGGTGTTGCTTATGTAGGTCCCGTCGGAGTTCATGATGCCTATCCCATTGCCGTTATTAAGGATGATGTTGTTCACGACCATGGGGTCCGACCTCCCGTGGAAGAAGCGCCCTGGAGCGACCTCAAGGTTGTCGCTTATGACGACGATCCCGGTGTTGCATTCGTAGATGAGGTTGTTCGCGATGTAGGGCGCGCCGCCGTGCACGTCCAGCCCCTCATGCCCGCAGTCATAGATGGTGTTGTTTATTATCCTCGGGCTCTTGTCGCCTAGGGATATCCCGCCCCACATTGAATGCCTGAAGACGCTGTTCGTGATCTCGACATCGTCTCCCTCAACACCAGGGGTCCGCACGTACTCCACGACCACGTGATCAAGCCTGCTCCCATCCATCAGGCCCAGCCCTGACCAGTCCGCGATCCTGGGGTCTGGCGAGGCTGACGTAAATATTATAGGGCTTTCCTTCGTGCCGAGCGCGATTATCTTTCCACTGATCGTGATGTGCGTTTCATCGTATTCTTTCAGCCTAGTGGGATCATTGTCGTTGAACCCGTCAGGAAGTATCTCGGTGCTGAATCCCGGTTCATCGTCAGAAGGGCTGACACGGACGACGGTCCCGGGCTCTATCGTCAAGGTCGCCCACGGCTGCACGTACAGGTCCCCTGTGACGTTCACCGTCCCGCTCCAGACCTCGCTTCCTATGGATCTCGGCGCGTTTGCACGGTACCCTGCAAGCAGAACAACTATGATAAATATGACAGTAATTGCAAGAAGTTTTTTGTTCTTCACGATTGATATTGAATCCGGGCTTTATTAAACATTCACACAGGTCCGACAGACACCGCGAACGTATAGTTGCCAGGTTCTGCCAAATCATCTATTTCATGCTTCAGGTAGACGTACTCGTAGCGGCCTGATTTGATTTCGTACGGATTCGAGAGCGTCTCGTTTTTCGCCATGTTCCAGAGCGTGATGTTCACGGACGACGGGTCGCCTGAAACGACGGTCGCGTTCACGAAGAGGCTCACGTTGCTTCCGTGGTTGTATACCTTCAGTTCGACCCATTTGACGTCGCCCTGGTACGGCTCCCAGAGGACGTACGTGCTGTTCGTGGTCTCGTTCCAGACGACGTCGGAATAGGCGGGCACGATCTCGACGACCACGGACTGGCCGACCGTGGCGTAGCCGGTTATCCTGGCGTAGTCGGACACCAGCGACAGGGCGGAGCCTATGGCCAGCGTAAGCAGGAACGCGACCGTTGCGGCGACCAACCGTGACATGTCCGATAATGCTGCACCCGAGGCTTATATTCAGGAAAAAACATCAGTTTTAAATAGATTTTTTCCATGAGTATCTTTATGGTGAACGACAGCGCGGATGACGAGGGCGAAGGGCGCAGGAAGAAGCGGGTCGTGGACAGCCTGGAAAAGATGAGGGAGTTCCGCGGGAGGCTCGGCGACCCGGAGGACGTCCTCGTGTTCATGGCAGGCGACGAGGTGCACACCATCGTGACGTACGACAGCGGCCTGCAGGAGGAGTGCATAGACCATTCCGACGGCTCGACCATGATCAACGTCTACAAGAAGGTCGTGAAAAGGGACGAGAACGGCGACGAATTCGAGGATACGGAGCTCGAGGCCGTCAACATCATAGAGTTCGAGGACAGCGAGACAGGCGAGCTGTGGTACGAGGTGCGGAAGCGCATAGCCGAGCGCACGATGAGCAAGGAGGAGAAGCCGAAGGACGGCATCGAGAACATAGACCCGTTACAGGGGGTCTTCGACAAGGACGACGAAAGCAAGATGGAAAGGATGAAGGGCGGTTATGCCACCCATTATGTTGACAAGGAGCGCGAAAAGGACCTCCTGAAGGAGACGGGCATATGCGACGGCCTTGAAAAGAGCAAAGAGGGCAGCTATCTCAAGAGCGTAAAGCCGCCGGACATGTCGGGCTACGATTACGGGAGGAGCAAGTTCCGGAAGGAGGGGCTGAAGAGGCAGGGCTACTTCTTTTTGATGAATGCGTCGCACGAAAAGCTGAGCAGGCTGGTCGGCATGATCCTGGAGGGCAGGAAGGACGGGGAGGAGCTGCTGATACTTGACGAGGCCATCAACGATTACGGCGAGGTGATGGACGGTTTCGTGGCAGTGTTCAAGAAGGGCAGCTGCTCGGACGGCAAGCAGGGCTATTCAGGGAAGAAATGACGCCCATCTCGTGACTCTTGAGCTGACGGGCCATTGAAAATCTGAGTTCGCTAAAACAATTGCACTAGAGTCTTGTCGGGAGCCTATAAAAGCTTTTGTCTGGTGGAAAATATACGTTTCCCGCACTACCCGGCAACGTCAATACGGGTTTTCCGGGCGTACGTAAAGATAGCTTTATATGTAATCTAATACTACTATATAGTAGTGATAAACATGGCAGCACAAATATACAACGGACACGAGAAGGAACCGTCCGAGAAGACGCTGGCCGAGCACATGGCCGACGCAGTGTCGTTCATATCGTTTTTGAATTTTTTTGGGAATTATGCCCAAAAGCAGGGGGAAGGTTCTGAAGCTGCCAATGGAAAAGGCTGTTCTGGCTCTCCAACCGAGAGTGTGGCGCCTGAGGCGCCTTACTTGACCAGAATGGCACCTGCGGATATTGTTAAGGGAGGCATCGCCAGGAAGATGGCGGAAAAGGCGAGTTCCTATGTAAGGGACTTCAACGAGACGATGAGGGAGAGGGAGGAGGAGGTGGCTTAAGATGGTCAAATACGAAACGCCCAAGGGATACGACCAGAACAAGGAGTTCTTCATGAACCGCGCATACATGTTTGCGCTGAAGGAGGACCTGCCTGTCGAGATGCGCGAGCTGTCGGACCAGTGGGACAGGGCCCAGTCGGACCCGAACGCGGAAAGGGAGTACCTTGAGCTGCAGGCGAAGATGGACGCGGAAGACGCGGCGAGGAAGGACCAGCTCAGGAAGGAGTGGAATATCTAGAGGATTTAAAGATTACTTCACAATGGTGTACATATGCCGGGGGAAAACGGAGAAACAACGGACGCAAAGAAGGCCGAATACGAGAGGAAGATGAAGGACGGCAACATGAGCCCGGGCGAGATAAGCAGCTTCCTGACGATCGCATACGCCGGACTGGCCTATTGCGAAAGGTGCCAGGCCGATCAGGACAAGTTCAACTTCTACCCGAAATCGGACCCGAAGGATGAAGTCAACCCCAAGAACATAATTTTTGCTCTCAGGAACGAAGGGATAAAGCCGATGACGAACCTGAAGACGGGCTGCTTCCTGTACGAGTTCGCGGACGAGGTGAAGGAAATAGACGGTTTCCTCGAGTCGTGCAGCAAGTGCGAATGCAAGGAGGGGCACGACCACATGGCGACCCTTGTCGGCATGATCGAGTACATAGGCAAGACGTACCATGATATGAAGAAAAGGGAGAAGGACGACGAGAAGCAGAAGAAGGAAGAGAAGAAGAAGGAAGACCACGGCACGATATAGCGCCGAAGGAACGGTTTCTTAAAGATTAGTTGCGTATAAGCAGTACGCGATTTTCATGGCTGGAATGAAGAAGGAAGGCAACGGCTCGAAGAAGCTCGAGAAGGCGCTTCCGGACGTAATCGGAAACGCGCTGAGCGACGCGCTGATAATCAGGCGCTACTGCGACGTATGCCTTGCCAACCAGAGGATGTACGGGATGTACCCGTACGAGAGCGACGCCAGGGACAGCACAATGTCTTCTGCAACGAGCATAGAGGCCAACCTCATATACCACGAGTTCGACGACAAGGGCGAGCTCCTGGGCATGGTCGACTCGTTCTTCGATGCATGCAGGAACGGGCACTGCGCGGCAGGGCTCAGGCATGCGAAAAAGATCGGCAAATACATGAAGGAGCTGATAAAGAACTACAACATCATAAAGGAATCAAAGAACAAGGAAGACGGATCGCACCTTCAATGATTACTTCTTCTTCTCAAAGCTGCGTTTGAGCTCGGAATAGTCGCGCAGGATCTTCATTGCGCGGACCGCCCGTTCGGGCGTCGAATAGACCGGCACGCCGAAGGACTCGCACAGACGCGCGGCCTTTAGCGTATACTCGCCTCCCGGGGCGCAGATGGCGAACGGCTTGCCGTACATCTTGGCGTCGCGGAATATGTCGACGATCTTCACGTCGACCGCGGGCACCTGCATGAGCGAGATGCAGATCACGCCGTCTATTGTCTTGTCCTTGAATATCGCTTCGAGGACCGCGCGGTAACGCTCTGAATCAGAATCACCAGTAAGATCGATCGGGTTCGCGACCGACGCATACTGTGGCAGCGCGCCCTTCATGCGCTTGATCGTCTCCTTCGAGATCTCGGGCATTTCGAAGCCCGCTTCTACTGCGGCGTCGGCTGCAAGTATTCCGAAGCCTCCGCCGTCCGTGACGATGGCAATCCGGTTGCCGTTGAGCAACGGCTGGGTGGCTAGGATCTTTGCGTAATCGAAAAGCTCTTCGGTCGTTCGCGCCTCGACGATGCCGGACTGCTTGAACGCGGCCGAGTAGATCTCAGCCGGGCCGGCCATTGCGCCGGTGTGGCTGGCCACTGCCTGCGTTCCTTTCGCCGTCTTGCCTGCTTTGAGTATGACGATCGGCTTGGTCCTGATTATGCTCGAGGCGAGCTTCATGAACTCGGCGCCCCTGTCCACGGACTCGAGGTACATGGCGATGCACCTTGTTTGTAAGTCCTTGCCGAAGTAATCGAGAAGTTCGATCTCGTCTATGTCAATCTTGTTGCCGTATGATATGACTTTGGAGACGCCTACGCCTTCGTTGGCTATGGTGTCCATCAAAGAGATGCCGACTGCTCCTGACTGGGTCAAAAAGCCTATGAATCCCTCACGGGGTCGTTTTAGCTTCTCTTTTGGGCTGAAAAAGGTGTCAAGGCCAACTCTATAGAAACCCATGCAGTTCGGTCCGAGAATGCGAATCTTGTTCTTTGCAAGGGTTTTAAGCTCTAATTCAAGGTCTTTTCGTCCAATCTCGCTAAATCCAGCGCTAATTATGATAGAGTCCTTTATTTTCTTCTTAATACACTCCTCTAGAACGGATTTAACAATTTCAGCAGGCACACATATGATTGCCAGATCAATCGGCTCCTCCACGTTCAATACGGTCGGATAAGTCGCTAAATTGAGTATTTCGGTAGCATTAGGGTTTATAGGGTAGATTGGACCAGAAAAGCTGTTTTTGAGGTTCTCTAGAATATAATAGCCTATTTTACCAGGCGTTCTGGATGCGCCTATTACTGCTATGCTTTTCGGATTGAACAGCGTTTCAAGCTGTGACATAGCTCCACTATTAGCAGCGCTGCTATTTATTCTTTATCCGGCGAGGAAGACCTTGTCGCCTGCCTTGACGTCCTGCAGGGTCTTCATGCCCACTTCGGCCCCCTTCTTGGCCGCTGTGATCGATTCGTGCTCGACCTGCATGGAGTCGACGACCTGCTCGAACTCCTTGCCATGGCCTTCGAGCACTATCTTGTCGCCCACCTTGAGCGGCGCGCTGAGCTTTATCACGGCAACGCCTATCTTGTCGAAGTAATGCGTCACTTCTCCTATCTGTTTGCCCATTAAAACACCTGACTATAGATAGGTTCCGCAGCTTTTATTGGTTTGCCAAAGGCCGTAGCGATAGCTTTAAATCTTAACTACTGCATAGTAAATATTAACTTAAAGGGGGTTTTCCATATGGATGACGAATACGGTCCCAATTGGTTCGGGAGCACGGACTGGTCCGATGTGATGTACGGAAGCGGCGAGGACGCGGAGGAATGATTATTATGGCAGAAAAAAACGGCGAGAAGGCGGACGAGGGGTTCACGTACGTCGTGTGCCCGAAGCTTCTTTCGGGCCTGCGGGCGGAAATAATGCAGAAGGACCGCTGCCAGCTCTACATGGACAAGCACAATTACAAGGCGCACATGGCCCTAGCAAAGAAGCGCGGAAGGATGAAGGAGGCCATTGTCGACGCGTCGGCGTGCGCCGGCGGGTGCGGCGGGGAGACGACTGAAGACAGGAGGGGACGCGCATGCGTGCGCTGCCCGTACATCGAAGACTACCGCAGCATGTACGGTTCCGACACCATCGCACTGAGGGACTCGGAGGGGAACGTGACCAAGTTCAACGCGTTCAAGGACGCGCGGAAGCTGGCATACGTCCACATGACGCCCGAGCAGGAGGAGGCGCGAAGGAAGAGGAACGCGGAAGAGAGGGCGCTCAAGGAGCAGCTGGCCGCGCAGAACATGATAGCGCTCGGCGACGGGAAGGCGCTCGCCGAGGTCAAGGACCTGATGGAGAGGAACAGGAGGGAAGCTTCCGAAGAGGACGAGTGATCATCATGGCAGGAAAAGGATGCGATCTCAACAGGCCGAAGGGCGCGCAGGAATACTTCCTGGTCGGAGTGGAGGACCCGGACGGCGACGCGGAGAGCGTGGAGGTCAAGTACGCGGTCTTCGACTCGAACAGGAGGATGTTCTACAAGTCGAGGGAGTTTCCGAGGGACCACGTGGACGTCAACGACCTCGCGGCGATGGAGCCCGGCGAGAGGATATTCGTAGACCCCGCGGGGAACATCTACGACGGCAAGGGCAGGCTGGTCGCCGAAGGGGACAAGAAGTGATCATGATGACTGGAGAAAACGCCAATGCGGTGCATGACTGCAGGTTGGAATGCGGCCTGCGCCTGCTGATTGCAGGGTCGGCGGCAGTGAGCGCGGTATGCGTAGCGACCGGTCAGTACACAGGCGCCGGCATATCAGCTGGTGCCGGGATTTCCTTTTTTCTCGCGCACGAGTATGTCCATGAGGAGCCAAAGCGCGACGAGTACCAGGAGGCGCTCGACAGCTACTACAAGTCCTACGATGAAGTGGCGGACGCGATGGAAGCGGACGCGGTGAAGTGATGATCATGGCAAACAAACGGCCGAATCCGGATTTCTGGGGAAAGGCCCTGGTGGCCTTCACGGGGGCGTCAAGCATGGCATTGCTGCTTTCCGCCGAGTACGGATTATTGGACAAGGCATACTACCAGGCGGCATTGGGAACATACATCGCCATGGTAGGCGCAGGAAACGCGTTGTATAGCTTCATCTACGGTGGCGAAAATGATGCCTCGGGCAATCGTGCACCGATAAATGCAAGAACGGACAGCGAGGAGTGATTCTCGTGGTAAGCAGGGGCCGTGTAAGGCAATCGCCGTTGCCTAGAACAGCGAAAAATTCTTGCAGTAAGGTATAAATCCCTTCGCTGCGAAATAACTTGGCATGGCAGCGCTGCGTTTTGACAGGTCGCTCGTGCGGAACAGCCCGCTCATACTTTCTCCGAACACCGAGAACGAGATGCGCATGGACCTCATCAACGACGAGCTCGTGATGGGATGCGGCGAGTGCAGCGTCTGTGACGGAATAATGCTCGAGCCGCGCGAATTCTTTTCTGAAGAGATGATTTTCATCGAGGACGACGATTAGGAGAATATTCCTATCAGCGACGAAAGCCCTTTGAGTATCAATATTGCTGCGACGACGGTCGTGAGCCATCCCCAGCCTATCGCTGCGGCGTTCGCGAGCAGCAGCCACGCGGCCACGAGGTCTGCAACGCCCATCAGAAAGACGACTATGCCCATCGGGCTCACTTCATTATGCGGACGTCGACCGCCCAGCACCCTTCGTTGCTGCATATCAGCGGGTTGAGGTCCATCTCCTTGACACGGTTCTTCGCCGCGAACGAGCTCACTTTCATAAGAACATCGTAGAGCGCCTCGAACTTGACCGGCTTCTCGCCGCGGGCGCCTGCGATTATCTCGAAGCCCTTGAGCTCCTTGACCATCGCCACGGCGTCGTTGATTATTATCGGGCAGACGCGGAACGCGACGTCCTTCATTACTTCGGCGTACACGCCGCCTATTCCCACGGAGATTATCTCGCCGAACTGCGGGTCGGACTTGGCTCCGATGATCAGTTCGAAGCCACTGAGTTGCTTCTGCACGGCGACCTTTTCCGCTCCGCGTATCTTCATGAGCTTCTTGAACGCCTCCTCCGCCTCCGGCAGCGTGTTCACGTTCTTGACAACGCCGCCCACGTCGGACTTGTGGACTATGCGTTCGCCCGAGACCTTGAGAACGGCCGGGAAGCCGAGCTTCTTGAGAGCCACGGGCAGGTCCTCGACCTTCTTTATGAACATGTACGGGACGACGGGTATGCGCGCGGCGCGGACCATCTCGAACGCCTTCTCATCGGAGAACCGCGGCACGACCACCTGCTTAGGAACAGGCGCTGCCTTCGGCTTGGCCTTTTTTGACGCTTTCTTCGGTTTGTGCTTCTTAGCCATAAATTACCCCTGATTATTAATGTCGCCAGCCATTTAAATATTCTTGCCAGGAATTGATACTCATGGATTTCAGCCTTATCGGCGTGACGTACGACGGCACGCAGACGTTCAGAAAAGGCGCTGCAAGGGCGCCGAAGCTCCTCCGTGAGATGTTCCCCCGTATAGAGACGTTCGTGAACGGGGTCGACCTCGAAGAGAAGGCGTTCTTCCGGGATCTCGGGGACGTCAAGGACGCGTCGAAGATGCCCGAGATGAAGGGAATACCGATAATATTAGGCGGAGAGCACTCGATAACGGTCGCATGCGCCAAGAAGCTAGGAATTAATAACGTTGTTATATTTGACGCCCATGTCGACTGCTCCCCGAAGGATTCGCACGAGAACGTCGGGCGGCGCCTTGCTGAAGCGGGGTTCAACGTCTACCTCTATGGCGTCCGGGTGGCGTCACGCGAGGAACTTGAATTTCTAAAGACGGGCAAGGTCAAGCTTCTCAAGAGCGTGGATGAGCTGCGGGCAATCAAAGGACCGATCTATCTATCGGTCGACTTCGACATTCTCGACCAGTCGGTGCTTCCAGCGGTCGGCAACCCCGAGCCCGACGGGCTATTGTTCGGGCAGGTGGTCGAAGCGATAGCTGCGGTTGCGCCGAACGTCCGCGCAATGGACTTCGTCGAGTACACTCCGACCGGAACGGCTATGGACGAAGTTTATTCTGCGCTGGCTGCGAAACTGATATACGCAGCTATAGCTGAGATTATCAGAAACGAGAAAAAGCAAATTTAGAGCCATTAAAAATTAAGGGGGCTCACAAATTCCTTTTCAGCTGTCTCTTCACTCTGTTCGTTCTGCTCTGGCATGGCCGGCGCCTGGATGTGCTTGATTATCACCACGTCACCGACAGAGTCGACGTACTGGTAGGGCACTATCACTCCTTTCTTGTTGCCTATCACGTTCGATAGGAAGCTGCCTCTTGCTACGTCAAGCAGCAGCGAGTCCAGCCTGAACTTCTTCAGGTTGACCTTCATGTTAGAAACCCTGCCGCAATAGACACCGCGGTTGGTGAACACGTCCTTGCCGAACATCTCAGAGATGTTTTTTACTGTTATTGCCATTGAAATCCTCTCCTTAACTCGTTTTAGTGATTATTATTTACCATGCGCAAATATATAAGCCTGACGCATAATTTGCAGCATGCCAAGATGCGTCTTTTTATCTCAAATCTCCTGAATTTAAACACCGCATCAAAATTATAACAATGTTATGTGTTTCGGATGAAGAACTTGGAGAAATATGCGGCATTTTTGCCGGAGACGGCACGCTTTATCGCACTACATGGGACATAGTTCTGGAAGTTCGCGGCGAACCTAAAGAATTGCGCTACTATCAGGGCACTGTCAGCAAACTATTCGGCAAACTCTTCTGTGAAGAGCTCAATATAATAAGACGAAACCATGTCGGTGGTTATACCATTGGAATAAGGAAATGTGGCAATAAGTGCAAAATCTTTAATGAATTGGGATTTCCCGTGGGAAAGAAATCAAGAACTGTAGAAATACCAAAAATCATCTTGAATAATGATGCTTCATGGATCGGATATATAAGAGGAATTTTTGATACCGATGGGAGCATATACTTGAGAAGAGTTAAAAAAGAAATTCGGCAGCCTGTGATATCCATATGCTCAATGTCAGAAAATCATCTGCTGCAAATACAGGAGATTCTGAGGAAAATAGGGTTCAATTGCTGGATTGAAAGAGGAAATCATGTCGTGAGGATTTGCGGATGGTCTACGATTGAAAGGTTTTTAAGGATTGTACAGCCTAATAATACTAAGCATCTGGACCGTGTAGGAAGATTGATGCCAAGGCTGGAGTCGCCTAGCGGTAGGGCGCAGAACCGAAATTCGGTAGCGTAAGCCTGCTAAGTCTGTTTCCCTTCGGGGATTCGGGGGTTCGAATTGGCTCTTTGGGAGGAATTCGGTCTCAAGGGCTGCGAAAGTCCCCTCTCCAGCGCCATATTCCTGACAGTAGCCATAAAAATGCACTTCCGGCCGCTTAGAAGATTATCGACGCCAGGTAAGCAATATAGTTCTTGTGGGACCTGCTCCTGTAGGCGGCTATCTCGTTGTCCACATAGACGACGGCGGTCCCTATGCGGCGGGCTATGGTGACGGAAGGGAAGTGGTCGTCGCACATCTCGTGCACCACGTCGCTGTTGGCCTTCGAGAGTCCTGATTTTGGCGTCATTTTAAATCACGGGAATCAGAAAGTGTGCGCGGGCGCTTATAAGGATTGCGGTGGGGCAAAGGATGTTTCTGAACCTAAGAGTCGACGGGTATAAATGCTTTTATAGCGCTGTTATCAATGTGGTGAAAATGAAAGTCGGAATAGCAGGTTCAGGGTACGTCGGGACGAACACCGGAAAGATGATGGAAGAGCTCGGAAATCCCGTGCTATATTTTGATAAGAATGAAGAAAGGGTCACGAAGCTGAAATCAGCAGGGTATGAGGCGACGACTTCTGCGGAGATACTGGTGAACAATTCTGAGGTAATAATCATCTGCGTCAACACGCCGACGGTGAACGGCCGCATGGACGACTCCTGCATAAGGGACGTCGCGGGCAGGATAGGCGACTACATAAGGAAGGGGCAGACCATCGTCATGAAGAGCACGGTGCTGCCGACAACCACGGAGCGCATTGTCATGCCGAAGATGCTCGTCAAATCAGGGCTCTGCGAGGACGATTTCGGGCTTGTCAGCAACCCCGAGTTCATAACGCAGATAAGCAGCTCGTGGACCAGCAAGAAGAAGTTCGACAAGAACGACAGGAACATCGGCCGCGCCGTGATAGGCCTCAACGAACTGGACGGGGTCGCGAAGGGCGCGATGGAGAGCCTGTACAGGAACTACAAGGGCAAGATAATTTATGCTGACATAGTTACGGCCGAAATGTCGAAGTACGCGTCGAACTGCGCGCTCGCTTCGCGCATATCGTACTGGAACGAGGTCAAGGGCGTGTGCGATGCGGTCGGCATCGATTCGAACACAGTTGCGAAGATATGCGGCGCCGACGAGAGGGTCGGAGAGTACGGGACCGTCCACGGGAAGGCGTTCGGCGGGACATGCCTTCCGAAGGACACTGAGGCGCTCATAACGTTCGCAGAAGAGCATGAAGTCAGCGTGCCGTTCCTGAAGGCCGTCAAGGCCGTGAACGACAGGACGCGCGAGAAGTACGGCGTGAGGGAAGGGGACTTCAACGAGAAGCCCGCGAAGAGATCACATGTCGATCCCACGATAGTTAAGAACGCGCTCTACTGCGCGCTCGGCGCAAAGAACGCCTATTGGCGCGAGATAATGGAGATATGCAGCAACATAGGGGCCGATTACAACGGTGTCGTCAAAATATGCTCCATGGACGAAAGGATCGGCTGTTACGGCACGGACTACGGAACGGAATGCACCGACCCGAGCCCCCGCTTCCTCGATGCGATGCTCGGCATGGCAGCCAAGAACGACGTCAAGACCCCGCTTCTCGAAGCGATGCAGTCCGTCCGCAGCAAGTGCTTCACGCCGAACAAAGAGTGATTTCTTGCAAGGGAGCGCAGCACCGCGCTGTTTATAAAATTTCGCTGCAATGATTATCCATGGCGCGCGCGAAGCTTCCGCCGAGGGAAAAGACCAAGGACGGCAAGGACAAGATAGGCAGTGACATGGAATTCTACAGGTGCCTGACGCCCGAAGAGAAGATACGGGAGACCTCAGGAGGCGGAAAGAACCTCGCAAGGTACTACAGGCTCAAAGAGCTTTATCCGCAGGAGAGCGGCGAGCAGATAGTGCAGCGGATGAGGGACGCCGAGTATTTATGATAGAAATAAAGATGAGGCTAAAATAGTGAGCAGGCCAACTTCGCTCGAGTCGCAGCAACTGATGTACGAGCAGGCCATGCGCGACATGCAGTGGCGCGGAGAGATTGACGTGGACGAGGCAATCTACATGACAAACGACATCAGGAACTGGACGATCCCGCCGCAGAGGCAATGATTTTTATACGTTGCGCTTTCTAAGTATTAGCTAAGGGCCGGTGGTCCAGCGGTTAAGACGCCACCCTCACACGGTGGATATCACAGGTTCGAATCCTGTCCGGCCCACCATCTCATAGCAACAAGCATTTTATCCGGGTGTTGAAAACTAAAATTTCTCAACATAATATTCATTTGCTCCTTGCTGTGTATGCTGATTACCCATTCTAAAATAATACGTGACCTGTCATCGGGGTGCGACGAGCGGAATAGGCGCGGCGCCCCTATGTTGAACCCGATGTTCATTAATTCGGACCAAACATCAAAAACAAAATTTTTACTCGATTGAACAAAATTAAATCGCAAATAGTTTTCATATTTTCCCAAAGAACCGTCGGCATCAAACAACCCCGTAAGATACCATTTAAGCAGGCATTTATTTTGTTTAAAGATATCTGGTATTTTTAACAAATTCTTCTTTTTACCAACGGGGCAGAATGTTGCCAAGAATGAATGGATATTAACTTGGCAGAAATCTAGACGATATGCATTCTTTCCTTTGATCCTAAATAGGTTGGATTCAACATCAAATATATATTTGGCCAATGATGCAATCTTTGTAAGAAACATCCTATTACTATCACTGACGGAGAAATCCTTAAGATTTTTATTTAATGTACCATCTCCGTGCAAATATCCAATAAAATAAGCCAACTGCGGGTTTGCATATCTTGGTAAATTAACAATGGTATGCCCGCCGGCTGAAAACCTAGCACGTTTCCAAATCACTTGTCTAATATATTCAGTTGTTTTGGCATCTGCTAATTCAATTATTTTTTCAACAGCCCAAATCGGAATCGCTATTTTACCGGACATCCAATCATAGAAAGTAGGGATTGTTTTATCGCACACTATATCGCTTATTACGTCGTATACATCCTTATTCGAAGCGGAAGCAGATGATTTGACTATAGAAAACAAGAGTGGTAACATATCGTCGATATTACTCATCTTCAATTTTCTTATATCATTCAAATAGTATGGCAACCTGATGCGTGGTGTCAACGGTATCTGATGGTCTTGCATGGTCAGTATATATGTCTAGGTTCGATATAAGCTCATGCGCTGCTGCATAAGATTTATTGCTAAGTTGTTCACCGATTTCTATATCGAGTATAAATAAAAACAAGAAAGCTTAAATACAGTTGGGTTTAGAAAACCTATTGGACATGGAGCCCCCGTCGTCTAGTCCGGCCAAGGATAGCGGCCTTTCGATCGGAATCGAAAGATTCGAGCGTTATGCTATGAGAGAAGAAAGTCGCTGACAAGGGTCCAAATCCCTTCGGGGGCACCATCCAACTTTCTTTTCTAAAGAAAGTCGATTAAGAAAAACTGATCAAGAAACCTGGCTTTAGAAAGCGCAATCAGACAGGCTTCTCGACGTCCGGCTGGTTGTGGCGCTTTTCAACCACAAGGAAATGGACGCTCCCTGCCTCTTCCATCTGGTGCACCGACATGCCCGTCTTCACGAGTTCCGTTATCCTTCTGACAGCAATCTCGTGCGCCTTGTCCCTGTCATGGTACACTTCGGTCTTCTTACGGCCGCCATGGCTGCGCTCGTTCGCATCCTCTGCATAGGGGTGCTTTCGCGTGTTGCTGGAGGTCACGACGAAGTGCTCGCCCTGCTCCTCGACCTCCGCTTCCGAATAGTCTATGTAGCCGAACTCGCCCCTTACGAGGTAGCGCGCCATATATCTGACGGGCTCTTCGCCGAACTTCTGTATCTTAATCTTGTCCTGCTTGCCGCCCTCCTTGATCCGCTTCATATCAAGTATCTCTTCCCTGTCGGATTTCGAGAGGCCTTTTATATATTCATCCAGCTTATTGGCAAGGTCCTCCTCTGCCCTGTTATGCGACCCTGTATGCGTCCATTCTACGCCTTCGCCGCGGGTGCCGTAGAGGTCGCTGAGCTGGAAGCGCAGTTCTAACACTCCGCCGCTGCGGGATTCCTTGACGTATCCGAGCTCCAAAAGGAGGTCGACCGTTATGTCCTGGTCTGGCATGAGTACCCTATAGCACCGAAAAAGATTTATAGCCGATGCCAATGCTTTTTAACCAGCTTCTGCATATTTTTCCCATGACAAGGCAGGCAGTCATCAGGAGGGGAGCCGAGCTCAAGCACAAGACGTCCTCCCGCTGGCGCGATTTCATCCTCGGCTGGCAGGACGGATTAGTGAACGTCCTCGGCGTGATACTCGGCGTGGCCGCTGCGACGAACGACACGCGCGTGGTCATAATCGCAGGAATGGCAGCCACGTTCGCGGAATCGATCTCCATGATGGCCGTGGCCTACACGTCGTTCAAGTCGGAGGTCGAGCTTTACAATTCCGAGCGGGCGAAAGAGGAGGAAGAGGTCCGCACGATACCGGAGCACGAGAAGAAGGAGGTCCGCTGCATATTCCGAAAGATGGGGTTCGCAGGCAGCCTGCTCAACGGCATAGTCAGGCACATAACGTCGAACAGGAAGCGCTGGATTGACGTCATGATGGACATGGAGCTCGGCGTCGAGCCGCCGAAGCACAGCCCGTTCAACATAGCCATGATAGTCGGAGGGTCCGCCTTCGTCGGCTCGTTCATACCGCTCACGCCTTTCCTGCTCCTGCCAGTGGGTACGGCCATAATTACAAGCCTTCTCGTCTCGACCCTGGTGCTGTTCCTTGTCGGAGCCTATAAGGCGAAGACGACCGCAGGAAGCCCCCTCAGGGGCGGCGTTGAGATGGCGCTCATAGGCATGCTGGCCGCGCTCGTCGGGTACGGAATCGGCGCTTTGATGGGTGCTTTGCTCGTCTGATGACAGAATCATAAACCTTTAATAGGAGCCAAAATACACTATTTTACGGGGGTTCAGGCACTCCTAATAATCGAGGTGATATGAAATGGCAAGGAAATCAATGGCCGTAAAGAGCGCCGTAAAGGGCTCGCTTCCGAAAGGCATGCGCGTGGCCGGGGACCTGTTCCCTGCGCTCGACGCGGTGATAGCGCGCAAGATCGAGATGGCTGTCAAGAGGGCGAAGGCCAACGGAAGGAAGACCTTAAGGCCGGCTGATCTGTAAGGATTTTTGATGGGCCGTAACGGCCCGCTATTTCTTTTTTAAGATGCGCGTGCATCTATTTCTCAGGAAATAGGGTTTTGATAAACCTTTTCCAAAGGTTTGCGGGAGTGGCTCAGCCTGGTCAAAAGCGCTGGACTCAAGGTCACTTGAGTATCGAGCAGACGCGATGAGATATCCAGTGGGTTAGTCCCTTCGCAAGTTCGAATCTTGCCTCCCGCACCATATTCCCCAAATATAAACAAATCTTTATAAGATACTTTCTGTTAAATGACATTATGAGGGGCATCATTGCCGCTGCTGTATTGGCAATCGTTCTTATGTCGGGCTGCATAAGCCAGCAAACCGTTGTCCAACCGGCGCCTACTGCCATGCAGTTCATCGTGAACGACGGACTGAAGCAGTGCGGTTCATACTGGCCCGGTGACGAGTTCACCCAGTACAACCTCCCGTCCGGCTGGAAAACAGACGATAATGTGGACATTGCGAGCGACGAGAATACTGCGCATGCCGAGAGCGAATGCGGAAAACTGGGATATACATATATAGGGGAGATTAATAATCTGGAACCGGTCCCGCTCAACCAGCCGACTGTGAACCCAGAGACAACAGAACAACCGCTATGCAATAATAGCAAATATTCTACACAATATTATGGAGATCCATATATCAATGATAATCTTATGAAGATAGGGATTGCAAGCGAAGATAACGGTAATTTCTATTCATCGTTATCTGAGAAAGGTAATTTGGCTTTGAGCGAAATAAGCGATTTGAAGTGCTTAGAAGTTCTCCAATTGGGAGAGAAGGCTCAAAGATTATATTCCTTTACTTACCCGTCGGACATAAGTGCGTTGTCTACTTTAACCAACTTAAAAAGGCTGGAGCTGGGCCACACACACATTTCTGATATAACTCCTTTGGCCGGTATGACCAAATTAGTAAGGCTGGATATATCTTATACGCTTGTTTCGGATATAACGCCTTTGTCCAATCTAATCAGTCTAAGAACTTTGATTCTTTCAAAGAGCAAGGTTTCTGCTGAAGATTGTGATTGGCTTAAGACCAAATTAATACAAACAGATATTACGTGTTAAGGAGATGCTTGCCTCCCGCACCATCTTTCAATAACATATTTAAGAGGACCCTTGCTATTAGATATGTGGGAATATGAAGTGCTACAAGCATCCTAAAGTTAATGCTGTTGGTGTCTGCCGTGAATGCGGGGAAGGGATATGCAGCAAGTGCGCAGTCGAAATCGGGGGAAAGCTCTACTGCAAGAACGACGCGGACAGGGTGTTCGGTGCTTCGAAATCGCAGGCGGCCCCTGAGGTTACTAAGGCGCCGCAGAAGTCGGCTTCCTCGATGAGAAACAGCGTTCTGGGGATGTCATCTACTGCATGGTTCCTTGCCATCATCGGACTGTTCATGTTCCCTCCTTTTTGCTGGGGGCTGGGGGCAATTCTAGGCTATAGTGCCCTTAGCAAGGCAAGCGACAATCTCGACGTCTTTTCGAAAACAAATGTGGCCGTTTGCGGCATTGGTGCGTTAGCAAACGTGTTGCTGTTTATCTGGTGGGCGATTGGGATGGTTAACCTCGTATCGCTGTTCTCTTAAATATAGGGCGTAGATGGTGGGCCTTCCCGCACCACTATTTATCCTTTTTTTCACAACTTCCTGCATGCCCGATGCTTCTGAGTGGACGAGGAAGTATTCGATAGAGCTTGACAGGGACCAGCGCAAGCTCATCGCATTGTACGGCAATGTCCACTACTGCGACGGTGCGGAGTTTTACCACAACAGTATGCACAGGCTGCGCGTGAGGCGCAGCAGCGGTTCCCTGACCGTCGGAGGCACATGGTTCGGCAGAGACTGGAAGAAGTACGAGGACAAGGAGATAATTGTGCCGATTGGCAAGATAAAATTTAATGGCATACGGCGCTACGAGAGCAATCCCGGTTTCATGCACATATACACCCAGGGGGGCACGATGACAGCCCAGGAGCTGGCCTGCAGGACAGGGTGGTCTGTGCGCAAGGTGAGAAGGGTGGCCCACAGGACCTACGGGCCGCTGAGCCTGAAGCAGGAGGAGTTCTTCGTGGAGAAGCGCAGGTACAAGGGAAATGCAAAAAAGCACGAATTCTTCGTCGGAACCAACCGGACCATGAAGGCAGTGGCGCTCAACCGGTCGTTCGAGGGCGAGGTCAGGAGCGACGACGTCCGCGTGCTCAGCTACGTGCGCTCCGCCACGGACGAGCTTCTAGACGAGTACGGCAAGGAGCAGCCGTGGCGCCCGACGTTCCATCCGAAAGAGATCAAGCGGGACCTCAAGATGCCCATGCGCGCCGTGAAGAGGAGCCTGGTAGACCTGACCGGCCTGCTGTGCTTCGTCATAGACACACCGCGCTTCAGTCTGTGCGAAAGGAGCAGGATGACGAGCCTGTGGATGCTGCCGAGGGCGCGGGACGGGCTCGTCAACGAGATTATCGGCGAGGCACGGGAAGAGGGGCTCGTCGTTTACGAGCCCTGAGGGCGCTAGCCGATATTGCCCCATACCAGCAGCTTCTTAAACATTGCTATCTGTTGTTATAAGATGAAAAATCAGGAAGCGCTGACGTACGTGGAAATGCTTGAAAGGCTCGTCATCGGGCTCGCGAAGAGGGTGAAAGAAGCCGAAGCAGCCGGGTATGCTGACATCGGAAAGGAGTGCTTCACCCAGAGCATCGGCCCGTACAAGTTCTTCGGCCTGCCGGATCCGGTCAAGGCCAAGTGGGCCATCAAGAAGACGGTCGGAACTTACTGCATGAAGCAGGGCGAGAGGCTCGTCGAGAAGAGCGACCCTGTGGCGATGCTCACCAGAGGATGGATCGCGCCGGAGAAGCAGGCCGCAGAGATACAGAGGATGATCGTGCGGGACTGCGCGGAGGCCGTGGCAGGCCTGAGCGCCGGTTGCGTGAGCGCGGCGGGCGAGAACGTGCGCAGCGCCGTGGATATCGTCGACTCGTGGATCGAGAACTGCAACGTGCTGCCCAGGATGTTCGGCGCGATGAAGGTGCAGACGTTTAACGATTATCCCAATGATTTCGTGGAGATGGACGAGCGCGGGGACATAGACGGCATGCTGGGCACGTACGCCAAGCACAGCACGAGCATAGACCCGGAGCAGCCTGCTGCAGGAAGGGTAGTCAGGCTGTTGGGCGCCATCAAACAATGACAGCGCTTTTTTATATCCAGGCGCAGCCAAACTTCTTCATGGCCAAGAAAGGCAACAACGTGCTCGCCATGGGGCTGGTGAGCTTCTTCAACGACATAGGCAGCGAGATGATATTTCCGCTCCTTCCGTTCTTCATAACGACCGTGCTCGGCGCACCCGTAGCGGTGCTCGGGCTGATAGAGGGTGCTGCGGAGAGCACTGCTGCCCTGCTCAAGATGGGGTCCGGATTCGTTTCCGACAGGATCGGGAAGAGGAAGGCGATTGTCGTCTCTGGCTACAGCCTGTCGGCGCTCAGCAAGCCGCTGTTCTCGGTCGCGACCGTCTGGCAGCACGTGCTTGCCGTCAGAATTCTCGACCGCATAGGAAAGGGCATCCGCGACGCGCCGCGGGACGCACTGCTCGCGGCCTCGGCCATCAGGCACGGCAGGTCCTTCGGATTTGTCCAGGCCATGGATCGGGGAGGGGCGGTCGTGGGGACGGTCATCGCCACGGTGCTCCTGGCCGCAGCGTTCACCTACAGGCAGATATTCCTCATAGCATTCGTGCCGTCGCTCGTCTCGGCCGCGGTCGCCGCGCTCTTCATCAGGGAGTTGGCCCATGCGCCGCTCAGGAAGATCGGATGGCCGTTCAAGGGAAGGTTCGGCGGCGAGTTCAAGAGGTTCCTGTTTGCAGCCGGCCTCTTCAACATAGCGAACTTCAGCTATGCGTTCTACCTGCTGAAGGCCCAGCAGGCCGGAATTGCGATAGTGCTGATACCGATGGTGTACCTCCTTTTCAACATCTGCTATGCGCTGGCGGCGTATCCTGCAGGCAGGCTGTCCGACGGCATAGGCAAGAAGCGGACCATAGGGATCGGTTACGTGCTCTTCATACTCGTTGCGCTAGGCTTCGCCACGACAGCGGACGCGTCCTTGATATGGCCGTTCTTCGTCCTCTACGGGATACAGCTCGCGTTCACGGACTCCATATCCCGTGCGTTCGTGTCAGACCTCGCAGAGGACAAGGGGCGCGGGACCGCGCTCGGGGCGTACCACATGACAGTCGGCCTTGCAGCGTTCCCTGCGAGCGCCATAGCGGGATACATATGGCAGAGCTTCGGTTCGGCAGCCATGTTCTCGTTCTCGGCAGTGCTGGCTGCGGCAGCGCTGGCATCGCTCGGGCTAGTGAGGAACGGCTCTAAGAAATAAAATTTACCTTCGCCTGAACCTTCTGGTGCCGCGGTTGCCGAACTTGCTCGGGCCGCCGAAGCTTCTTCTCGGTCCGCCGCCGAAGCTGCGTCTCTGCCCGCCGAACCCTCCGCGTCGCGGTCCGCCCCGGCTGAACCCTCCGCGCCCGCCCCCGCCGCTGCGTCCGGGCATGCCTGTGCGCTTTCCGCCCCATTTCGGGATTATGTCCTGGCGGTTAGCCAGCTGATCGGTCATCAGAATCGCCTGCTCCTCGCTCATGGAGCCGCGGTAATAAGATCTCGGTATCTTGATCTTCGCGCCGTGTTCGATGACGGCAAGCTCGTTTATCTCTTCCGGCAGGACTATGTTGATTGCTTTTCCATGCGCGCCTGCACGGGCGGTCCTCCCGACGCGGTGTATGAACGTCTCGACGTCGTTCGGCATGTCGAAATTGAAGACGTGCGACACCTGCGGTATGTCGAGGCCGCGCGCCGCGACATCTGTCGCGATGAGGTACGGGACCTTCTTGCTCCTGAAGTCGTCAAGAACGCGCTCGCGCTGCGCCTGCGACAGGTCGCCATGGAGAGCCTCGATGTTGTATGACTTTGAAAGCGTGTGCTGGAGCCGGTCCGCGTAGTGCTTCATCTGAACGAATATCAGGCACGAGGCCGGCTTCTCCTTCTCCAGGACCTTTTTGAGGCATCCGACCTTGTCGCCGTCAAGGGCTATCCATGCCTCGTGGTCTACTGTCGTCACGGTCGGCGCCTCCTTGTCGAGCTCCACCGTGACCGGATCGTGCATGTACCTGTGGACTATCGCGCGGATGTCCTCGGGCATGGTCGCCGAGAAGAGCAGCGTCTGCCTTCCGCAGGGCGTGAACCTGAGTATGTAATCGATGCTGTTTATGAAGCCCATGTCAAGCATGCGGTCGGCCTCGTCGAGGACGACTATCTTTATTCCGCGGAGATCTATGTTGCGGCGCTTCATGTGGTCCATCAGACGGCCCGGCGTGGCGAAGACGACCTCCGAAGACCGTAGTGCGCTCGCCTGGGCGTTTATCGACTTGCCGCCGTACACCGAGACGGATTTCAGCCCGGTCTTGCATGCGATCTTCTTGAAGACCTCCTCGTTCTGAAGCGTGAGCTCGCGCGTCGGCGCTATTATGAGCGCCTGCACGCCGCTGCCCTTGCGTACGGTTTCAATCACCGGTATCATGAAAGCAATCGTTTTTCCGGAGCCCGACTGCGCCTTGCCTATCACGTCCTTGCCTTCAAGGGCGATGGGCGTGGCATGCTCCTGTATTGCGAAGGCCTCGTCGTAACCGGCTCTCGTCAGTCCCTCGATCAGGTCCTTCCTTATGTTCAAATCGGCGAACTTCATGATTCCAAATGGTAGAAACTGCTTATAAAGGCAACTAAAACAAGCAATTTAACCTTTTATGCACAAGTCTTTCTCATGGCCCAGACGAAAAAGACGCTCGAGGTTTTCGGCAACGAGAACCGCAAGAACATTTACGAGATGATAAAGGACAATCCGGGCATGCCGTACCATGAGCTGAGGAAGACCAGCAAGATATGCTCGAACATACTCGTGCACCATCTGGACGTCCTTGTGGAGAAGGGATACGTCTTCACGAAAGGGGAGGGCAGTGAGAAGGCGTACTTCCCTGTGAAGAAGGGCGAATCCAAGGGGCTCAATCCGAGGGCAAAGGAGGTGGTCGAGTACATAAGGAACCACCCGAACGGCATCGAGCGCGCCGAGGCATCGGCAGGGCTGAGGATGAGGAGGTCGCTGCTGCAGCAGTTCGCGCAGGAGCTCGAGCGCGAGGGCTACATAGACATATCGGAGCAGGGCTCGTTCGTATTCTACTATCCGAAGAACTAAGCGTTTTTGTGGACCTCTGGTCTACAAGTTTAATAAGCCTGTTAATCTCCCTAATATTAATGGCAGATGCGGTCATCAGGCTGGAAGGGGTAACGAAGACGTACGACCTAGAGGAGGACATAAAGGTCAATGCCCTGAAGAACGTGAACCTGGAGATCGACAAGGGCGACTTCATGGCGATAATGGGGCCGAGCGGGTCAGGAAAATCGACGCTCCTGCACATGATAGGGTGCCTGGACCGGCCGTCTTCTGGAAAGATATTCCTAGACAGGAAGGACATCTCCAAGCTGAACGACTCGGAGCTGGCGAGGCTGCGCGGAAAGGAGATAGGGTTCGTCTTCCAGACTTTCAACCTCTATCCGACGCTGACGGCCCTCGAGAACGTCGAGTTGCCGATGATAATAGTCGGGGAGAACAGGAAGGACAGGAAGGAGAGGGCGCTCGCGCTTCTTAAGATGGTGGGCCTCGAGGGGAGGGCCGGACATCTGCCGTCGCAGCTGTCGGGCGGGGAGCGCCAGCGCGTGGCGATCGCAAGGGCGCTGGCAAACGACCCGAAGCTCATACTTGCTGACGAGCCCACGGGGAACCTCGATTCGAAGTCCGGCGCCGACATAATGAAGATGCTCGTGGAGCTGAACAACGACGGAAAAACGGTCGTCGTCATAACTCATGATCATGCCATCGCTTCGCATGCCCAAAAAGTAGTGAGAATAAGAGATGGCGAGATAATAAGAGGTGATAAAAAATGAACAAGGCAATATATTTGGTCGTGCTGATGTGCGCCCTGCTCAGCCCGGCGCTGGTTAGCGCGGTCGGCACGTCCAACGTTACGCAGGAGGTCATAGTGAGCGGAGCAAGCGATCTGCACCTGACCCTTGTGAACCAGGATCCCGCAACGGCGGATCCCGGCGGATATGTGACGCTGCTCTTCAAGGTGGAGAACAGGGGCACCGATGCCGCGCAAGCCGTAAAGATCGAACTGGTGCCGCAATATCCGTTCTCGCTCGATCCCGGCGTGAGCGCCGTGAGCGACATAGGCGTCGTGAACGGCCAGCAGACCGGAACTTACGCGTACCTGCTGAGATACAAGCTGAAGGTGGACAAGGACGCGCTGGACGGCAGCAGCGAAATAAAACTGAAGTATTCGGAGAGCGGATCGAACTACTACATGGCAACCTTCAGTGTGGTGGTATCCAATCCACGCACTGACTTCGACGTCGTCCTGCAGGAGTCGGCAACGACAACGACTACGGGAACGGCGGCACCCACAGTAGCGTCCACGACCATAGCGATCGCGAACATCGGCGACAACACCGCATCTTCCGTGATAGTCAGCATACCTGCGCAGAAGAACTTCCGAGCAGTCGGGGTATATTCCAGCATAGTCGGCAACCTGAACGCGGGCGACTATACGCCGGTGACGTTCCAAGTAGCTCCGACCAGCAACGCCAGTTCGAGGGAGAGCAACCTCACTGTTGAAATAGCGTACACGGACACGCTCGGAATAAGGAGGACGGTTGACAAGGATGTCATGTTGTCAGTCGGCGGAGCTGGGTTCGCAGCTGCGAAAACGACAACAAAGACGCAAGCGGCGACGACCAGCAGCGGCATCACGTACGTCATAATCGGCGTCGTGGGAATAGCCGCAATAGTCGTGCTCCTCAAGTGGAGGACGATGAAGAAGAAAACCAAATAAGGACGATGAAAAAATGAGATTCGACGACATATTGAGGCTTTCGTTGAACAACCTGCTGCACAGGAAGCTCAGGAGCTGGCTGACCATCCTGGGCGTGATAATAGGGGTCGCAGCGGTAGTCTCAATAATATCGATAGGTTCGGGCATGCAGCAGGCCATCTCTAGCCAGCTGGGCAGCCTGGGGGCGGACGTGATATCGATATCCCCAGGCTTCAGCAGGGCGGCGGCGTACGGCGGGTTCAGCCACGCGCCCACGAACGGACCGGAAGCGGCCGCCAGCAAGAACCTGACCACGAGGGACCTTCTTGCGGTGAAATCGATTCCTGGAATATTATATGCGGACGGCATCATCTCGGGCAGGGCGGATGTTTCCTACCTGGCGAAAACGGCGTCCGTGCAGGTCCAAGGGGTCGACGTCCTGGCATGGAACTCGATGACCACGTCGACGCTTGCCTCCGGGCGTTTCCTTACTCCGGGGGACGGGAACTCCATCGTGATAGGGAGCGGCATAGCCACCCAATTCTCCAAAAGCCCGCTCACGGTCAACACAAAGATAACCATAGGCGGAAAGTCCTTCAACATAGTAGGAATAATGACATCATCCGGCAGCTTCGGCGGCAGCGACAACGCGGTCATAATGCCCATGGCCGCGGCAAGGACGATACTGACCAACGTCGTGCCGAACCAACTGTCATCCATACAGGTGAAGATAGCGGACGCGAACGCGGCCACCACGCTCGCAACGACGATCACGGACAAGCTCATGATATTCAGGCACGTCAATACGAACACGCAGGACTTCACCGTGACCTCCGCAGCGACGATACAAGAGACCATCTCGAGCGTCATGGACACCATGAGCATGTTCCTGACGGGGATAGCGGCCATCTCGCTGCTCGTCGGCGCGATAGGGATAGCTAACACGATGTTCATGTCGGTCATGGAGCGGACCAAGCAGATAGGCGTGCTGAAGGCACTCGGCACGACGAACAGCGAGGTCATAAGGCTGTTCCTGACCGAGTCGGCCACGATGGGCCTCATAGGCGGGCTCGTGGGCATATTCCTCGGCTTCATCGCCTCGGG
>Ga0315295_10000175_pt1 | contig 54307 bp, 52 predicted proteins | sample YL17G14_0_MG_FD_204453 | JGI IMG/M metagenome (GOLD analysis project Ga0315295, IMG submission 204453) | Sediment microbial communities from Yellowstone Lake, YNP, Wyoming, USA - YL17G14_0 | ecosystem: Environmental > Aquatic > Freshwater > Lake > Sediment | place: USA: Wyoming | collected... | reverse complement strand
TACATTTGTGACTTGATCAACGAGGTTAAAGCCTCGTGGCTACATTTATCTAAATCGCGGCGTAGATAAGTCTCCTGGCTAAAAACTTGACAATCCGGAATAGAGCCTTTATAATTAAAGAAAACCACTTACCCCTACATTCAAACTTGTCATCCATTTGAGTTTCTACAGCAATGAACCGTATAAAATACGTTCGCTTAGTTATAGTTAGAACTGGAATATGGTGATTCATATATTCACTTGTGCCGAAAAACCTTGCCACCCAGAGGAATTCGCTCCCCGAAATCGTAATAAACATCGAACACGCTAATGAGCAAATATATCTTCGTTACTGGTGGCGTAGTTAGCTCAGTAGGCAAAGGTATCAGCGTCGCCTCCATCGGTAGAATCTTGAAAAGCCGCGATATTTCGGTCTCTGTTCAGAAACTGGACCCGTACCTTAACGTCGACCCTGGAACTATGTCACCATATCAACATGGTGAAGTTTTTGTCACACAAGACGGCGCTGAGACTGACCTTGACCTGGGGCACTACGAGAGATTCATCGACGTCGATTTAACCTCTGCTTCCAATGTTACCTCAGGCCAAATTTACTCGACGGTTATAGCTGGAGAGAGGCGAGGAGATTATCTTGGCGGTACTATTCAGGTGATACCACATGTCACCAACGAGATAAAGCGGCGAATAAGGGAGGTGGCAGACCTTTCACACGCTGAAGTGGTTATCGTTGAGGTTGGTGGCACCGTAGGCGATATTGAGGGCTTGCCATTTCTGGAAGCCATTCGACAGATGCGAAATGAAGAGGGCAGGGACAACGTACTCTACGTTCACGTTACTTTCCTGCCGCACATTGCCACCACCAACGAACTTAAGACCAAGCCGACTCAACACAGCGTCAACGAGTTAAGACGCATTGGCATTCAGCCGGACATTGTTTTGTGCCGCTCGGACTACGAAATTCCTCAAAGCTTGAAAGACAAGATATCTCTTTTCTGTGATGTGGCTAAAGAAGCGGTCATTCCACTGGTCACCGCCGAGACCATCTACGAGGTGCCGCTCATGCTTGAGGAGACTGGTTTAAGCGAACTAATTATTCGGCGGCTCAGTCTTGAAGCTAAAGATGTCGACCTCAAAGAGTGGCGAGCCATGGTGGCCAAGCTGAAAACTCCCAAAGACCCGGTGTCCATAGCTCTTGTAGGCAAGTATGTGGAACTTCGAGACGCTTACTATTCTGTGCGAGAAGCTCTGTGTCATGCGGGGCTGCACCACGACCGGCAGATAAACCTGTTGTGGGTTCATTCAGAAGACCTGGAATGCGACGGTAATATAAATCTGCTGAAGTCAGCCCAGGGTATCATCATCCCGGGAGGCTTCGGTTACCGCGGTATAGAAGGCATGGTCAGCGCCGCAAATTATGCCCGCCAGAACAATATCCCTTACCTGGGCTTATGCTTGGGTATGCAGGTTATGGTTATTGAATTCGGGCGTTTTGCCTTAGGCAGTAATCAGGCTAACTCCACCGAATTCGACCCCCACACGCCATATCCTGTAATAGACCTTTTACCCGACCAACACAAAATCAGCGATATGGGTGGCACTATGAGGCTCGGTACCTATCCCTGCCACCTGGTCCCCAACACAAAAGCTGCTGAAGCTTATGGGGCGGCTGTAGTCTACGAGCGACACCGTCACCGATTTGAGTTCAACAACCTCTTCCGCGAGTCGCTGGAGCAGAAAGGGCTTATCGCCAGCGGACTATCTCCAGACAATCGACTGGTTGAAATAGTTGAAGTCAAAAACCATCCCTGGATGGTGGCTTGCCAGTTTCATCCTGAATTCAAGTCACGCCCCAATAGCCCGCACCCGTTATTTGCCAGTTTCGTCGGAGCTGCCAAGGAGACTTTGGTCGAAGGCGCTCAGGTAACACTACCGCTAGCATGAAACTAATATGTGCCTAATTATCTTTTGGAGGGATACATGCGACTCTTTCTAGATACAGCTAATATTGAACATATCCGGCACGGTGTCAGGCTCGGAGTAATAACCGGTGTGACTACCAATCCCAGCCTGATATCCAAAGAGGGCAAGGTGGATTTTAAACGCCATGTCCAGGAAATCTGCTCCATTGTCCCCGGGCCGGTATCAACCGAGGTGTTGAGCCAGAATGCGGCAGATATGGTCCGTGAAGCTAAGAAGGTTGCCTCCTGGGCAAAAAATGTGGTGGTAAAAATACCAGCCAGCTTAGAAGGGGTGGAAGCTACCTACCAACTGGCCAAAGAAGGCGTGAAGGTGAATTTCACCCTGTGTTTTTCCGTAAATCAAGCTCTTCTTGCTGCCGCAGCCGGTGCTACCTTTGTCAGTCCTTTCGTGGGCAGGCTTGATGACATCGGCGAAAATGGCATGAGACTGGTGAAAGAGATAGTCGCAGTATATAAAAATTATCCTGATTCGATTAAGACACAGGTCCTCGCCGCCAGTATCAGGCACCCGCAGCACTGCATTGAGGCAGCCCAGGCTGGCGCTCAAATAGCCAGCGTTCCATATCAGGTGCTGATGCAGATGATTCAACATCCATTGACCGATATCGGTATCAGACGATTCCTGGAAGACTGGCATAAAGTAATGGGCACCAGTGCCGAAGGTGCTAAGCGTTAAGATAACAACTTATAACTTTTAGATGAGAGGTTACTAACATGAACGTTGCTGAACTTGAAACTAAGACACGAGATGAGCTGGTCGATATGGCAAAACAACAAGGTATTGAAGGTTACAGTGGGCTGAAGAAACAAGACCTTATCATGCGGCTTGTTCAGGCAAATGCTGAACAACAGGGCTACCTGTTCGTCAGCGGTATACTTGATATCGTTGGCGAAGGTTATGGGTTTTTGCGCCAGGGAAGCCTTCTGCCGGGACCCGATGATATCTACATCTCCAACTCTCAGATTCGTCGATTCAGTTTAAGGTCTGGTGATACTGTCTCCGGGCAGGGCAGGCCACCTAAAGAGAGCGAGAAATACTGCAGCCTGATTCGCGTTGAGGCAATTAATGGCCTAGACCCGGAGCAATCCAGGAGCCGGCCTCATTTCAGCTCTCTGACACCGACCTTCCCCGATAAGATGTACAATCTGGAGACAAATCCACATTATTTGTCAACGCGGCTCATAAACTTGATAGCTCCTATAGGCCGAGGCCAACGTGGACTTATTGTTTCACCGCCTAAAGCGGGCAAAACCGTGCTTCTTAAGCATATAGCCAACGCCATAACCTCCAACTACAGCGATCCCCATCTCATGGTATGCCTTATCGGCGAAAGGCCAGAGGAAGTTACCGATATGAAGCGCTCGGTAAAAGCCGAAGTTGTAGCGGCTACTTTCGATGAGATGGCGGAGATCCACACACGTGTAGCCGAATTGGCTCTCGATAGAGCTAAGAGGTTGGTAGAAATAGGCAAGGATGTAATTATCCTGCTTGATGGTATCACCCGGCTGACACGAGCCTATAATCTGGCGATGCCACCCAGTGGGCGCACGCTATCCGGAGGTATTGATTCGGTAGCTTTGTATCCGCCAAAGCGATTCTTCGGCGCCGCACGTAATACCGAAGAGGGAGGCAGCCTGACCATCATCGCTACTTGCCTCGTCGATACCGGCAGCCGAATGGACGAGCTGATTTACGAAGAATTTAAGGGCACTGGCAATATGGAATTGCATCTCGACCGCAGATTGGCAGAAAAAAGAATCTTTCCAGCTATGGATATGTTACATAGCGGCACGCGCCGTGAGGAACTGCTTCTTGATGAAACTACTTTGAAGCAAGTGTGGTTACTCAGGCGCATCGTAAACATGCTAGCCGAAGACTCACCGAACAGCACTGAAGCTACCGAGAGACTTCTTGACCGTTTGGCCAAAACTCAAACCAATGCTGAATTTCTGGCAACACTGTCCAAAGACATGTAGGAGGGCATCTATCTGCCATAACCATGGCCGAGGGCTCTCTATTGACTTTCATCCATTTCGTGTTATGATAGCAGTCAAAACTGCTTGGAGGAAGCAATGAAAATAGGAGCTGCAGGTACCGCACTTGCCATTCTGTTGCTCGTTGTCTGCCTGACACCGATACCTGTCCACGCAGATTCCCTAACCTTGAACACAGCGCAAGGTATCGTCGGCACAAATGTGACCATTCCTTCTGTGACCGGCTACGGCCTTGGTAATTATGAGCTTTACTGGGGCGAAACTGACCTGCTTATAGGCCAGGGCGAAGTTAAGCAGGGCATGGCCTCAATAGCTTTTATTGTCCCAGAATCTGCCAGAGGTAAGCATAAAGTCACCCTGAAGATAGCCGGTAGTTTCTTCACTAGCGATTTTATCGTCATTCCGGCTATAGGCCTTAGCAGTGACAGCGGTACCGTAGGCTCAAACCTGACAATTGCCGGAAAGGGCTTCAATGCCAATGAACCGAATATACAGGTGCTCTTCGACGCTAATCTAGCACAAACAGGTATTGTAGCCGGCAGTAAAGGAAGCTGGCAAATCAGTGTTAAGGTACCCGCGAGCAGTCGGGGCCAGCACATTATCGATGCTGGAGGCACTACACCAGCTTCCGAGGTTGAAGACAAAGAATTCAACGTAATCCCGGACATCGAAATCAACCCAACGTCTGGATGGGTGAATACAGTGGTCGGCATATACGGCAGCGGGTTTGCCAGCGGCGAAACCAACATCAAAGTAACGTACGATGGTGGAACAGTAAAAACAAATATAGCCGCTGATGCCAGAGGTTCCTGGCAGTCCAGTTTCTCCATCCCATCATCCTCTCAAGGCGGCCACGACATAAGAGCTTATGGAGCAGTTACCAACGAAAGTGATTTACAGCCAGCTAGCTTCTCCGTATCTCCGGGAATAAAACTCGAGCCAGTCTCCGGTTACCTGGGCGGCGCCATTTATGTCGGCGATGGTCTGTATGTAGGCGGCGTCGGCTTCGAAGCTAACGAAACCGGTATCAAAATCACTTATGACGGAGCTCTGGCTGTCAGTAATATCACAGCCGATGCCAAAGGCTCGTGGTCGGATAAATTAGATGTGCCTCCATCTAGCAAGGGAGAGCATATCATCGACGCTTCCGGAGAAATAACCAGAGCTAGCGATATAGTCGACGCTATTGTAATTGTTTCACCCAAAGTAGAATTGAATCCAACTTCGGGGGCTATAGGCAATGAAATAACCGTTCACGGCACCGGTTTTGCTGCCAACCAGGTTATAACCATCAGCTATGATGGAGCTAAGGTCGCCTCCAACGCAGACACAGACGCTAAAGGCATCTTCACAACTAGCTTCAAAATTCCAAAAAGTAAGGCTGGCGACCATACCATAACCGTTACTGATCCAACAGCCGCCGTATTCTCCATGAAATTGAGTGTAGAGTCAGCACCACCACCGACACCCAATCTCATATCTCCAGAGCCTGGCAGCGAGTTCGGCTTCTTTGGTAGAACGACCGTTACTTTCCGTTGGTCAACCGTCGAAGACCCTAGCGGAGTCTACTACGTGTTGGAGATAAGCCCCAGCCCTGATTTCGCTGGTACAATAATTCGAAAAGAAGGCTTAACGGGGACCGAATACACGCTGACTACTGATGAGGGTGTCACTAAAGGAAACTATTATTGGAGAGTCAAAGCTGTAGACGGTGCCGATAATCAAGGTGATTGGACAAACGGCCAACTCTTTAAGATTGGCGGCATCTACTGGTGGATGCTGCTAATTGTCGTCGCGGCTGTCATAGTTGTAATCGTCATCATCTGGCGATTCGTATCTGTCGGGCGACAGGATAAATGGAAATAAAGGCCATAAACTTGACAATCGGAGACCTAATAGCATAATATGAAACAAATTAACCAATATGTTAACATAAAGTAAGGAGGTATCATGAGACTATTGGTTATCGGGCTAGGGCAATGTGGCTCCCGAGTCGCCGACCAGTTCGTCCGTTTAAATAAGCGGGCAGCAGCGCAGTGGGGCATCAATATAGTCACGGGAACCTTTGCCGTAAATACGGACCAAACTGACCTGACTGGTTTAACTCATATCGGCTCAGATTTTATGCATCGTATCCTCATCGGTGGTCGTAAGACCTGGGGACATGGTGTAGGCAAGATAAACGAGATGGGCGCCGAGTTAGCCAGAGAGGACGGTGACAAGGTAGTTGATGCCGTCAGAACTGCACCCAATTTTTACCAGACTCACGCTTTCATGCTTATCGCTGGGGCGGCTGGCGGTACCGGCTCGGGTGCGATATCGGTAATCGCCCAAATGCTTAAAGAACGATACGTAGGCAAGCCGGTCTACGCCCTGGTTGTTCTTCCCTTCGAGCACGAGGAAATGGCGGAACTGAGAAGCGTTTATAACACTGCCACCTGTCTAAAGTCAATACAGTCAGTAGCTGATGGCGTATTTCTGGCAGATAATCAACGCTATGTCAGAAAGGACGCCAGCCTGGCAATGAACCTGGACAGGATAAACTCAACAATTGCCGAACCCTTTTACGATATGATGTGTGCCGGCGAGGTAACGAGATTTAAATACGTCGGTGCTAAAGTAATGGATGCTGGAGATATTATGCAGTCCATAGACGGCTGGACAGCAATAGGCGTTGGCCGAACCAGTATACCGCGTGCCTTCCGCTTTCCCTGGGAACTAAATAAGGTCAGTTTCAAGGAAAAGGGCGACGAGACTCTAAGGGCTATGCAGGCTATGGACGCCGCCTTTAGTGAGCTTTCCGTCGGCTGCAGTCCCGAGGATGCCGGCAGAGCCTTATACCTGCTCTCGGCACCGGCGAAGGACATGACTATGGATATAGCTAAAGGCTTAGGTGACTATCTCAGAGAACTCGCAGAAAACGCCGTAATCAGAGCCGGCGACTTCCCCAGAGGTGGCGCAACCGTCGATGTCACGGTAATACTTTCTCAGCTAGCCTTCGTCCAGAAGATAAGAGACTACTACGACAGAGCCACAGCCTTTGCTCAGACCCAGAAGGAGCGGATAAAGGAAACCACAGGCAGGCTCCGTGACATGGAGGAAGCCGCTAAGGGATTACCCAGCTTAATCTAGCCGTTTCAAATCTTTTCTTGGCAAAACACAAGGGGAGGGACAAACCCTCCCCTTTATTATTAGAGCTAAAGCGTGGCTCCTGTGATAAAGATTACATAGATTACGAACGATTACGGAGATATCGCCGTAATCTCCGTCCTTCCCGAAAAGGAAGGATCGCCGTGATCATCTTTTTGGGATTTGGTGCTTGGGATTTGTGATTTGTTTCTGAGGGTACCCGGAGCATCTGCTCCAGCGGACAGTAGTAGCCGCGGGGTTTTAACCCCATGTAGCCCCGACCTTTTAAGGTCGGAGCCACGAGGCTGAAGCCTCGTGGCTACATATAATTAGGACAGTTATTCTCTCCCAAGAAAAGTCTGAACAGATGATATATTGTCATAATGTTTTCTGCCTTTCTAAGGCTGATAATATAATGATTATATGAGAAAGTACTGTCAAGGAAGAATATTAATGGGCAAGAAGAAATCATTTTGGCAACTTTGGAAAGACACACTGGCGATATTGGCCACGGCTGCTATAGCTGTGTATGTTCTCGGTGCCATTTTGCACACGTTTGATGCAGCCACTATGAGCAGACTTGTCCAGACGTATCAAGTTATGGGCGCCGTCGTTTTCTGTGCTTCTTGGGTACTTACAACGTTTGGGCGGTGGCTATATTTGCGATATACATGCAGCCGCGCCAAGGTGAGTAAGTAGTTCCACTTCATCTTATCAAGGCTTTCACCCCCAGGGGAATAGCTATCTCAGTTAAGACTTTGGTGATAGCCTCCTTAAGCGACTTCTTCTGTTCCTTTGTAATGCTGTAGCGGGTGGTGACAAGTCGGGCGATAGTGGTGGCCAATTTCAGATGCAGGTCAAATTTCTCCGGCGCGGCTACAATAAGTTCCCTGAGCTTAACGCGAAGTATTGCAATCTCCTCGTCAATACCATCTATGCCCCTGGCTTCCTCAAGCTCCAGCCTTTCGGCTTCATTAAGTGCCTGACTGTAAAATCCGTGTCTTTTGCCTTTTGCGGCGCTCTTTTTTACCATTTTCCATCGCCTTGATAAGTCCATAGACCAAAGCATAAGCAGCTAAGTCATATCTCTGACTGTCTAACGCAATCTTCAACAACTTCGCCATGTCATCATTATAATAGCACTAATGTTCTACTCCAACAAGCTAAACTTGTCACTGTTACTTACAGAATCAAGGCTGGCTCCGATGTAATTGGCAGCCTTGGGGTTAAATTAGCGGGTATGCTATACTTAGCGCCATTATGAAACGCAATCTTACGATTATACTGCTGGTTAGTACCCTACTGCCCCTGCTGGCATGTGCTAATCCGGCACAAAAATATATTGAGCAGGCTGATACCTATTCCACGCAGAAACAATGGAATGAAGCTATTAGCGAATATAGCAAGGCAATTGAACTTAATCCAAACCTGGCCTTAGCCTACAGCAAACGTGGCCAGGCTTATGCCGCCAAAGAAGATTGGAACGTGGCTCTCAGCGACTTGAATAAGGCTATCGAGCTAGACCCGAAACTGATTGAGGCATACAATCATCGAGCCGCAGTTTATCATGCTCAAGGTCAGTGGGACATGGCCATCAGCGACCTGAATAAGGCGATAGAACTCGACCCTAAGCTGGCCGAGGCATATAGCAATCGAGGCTGGACCTACGCTTCCAAAGGGGAGTTAGATGTAGCGCTTGCTGATTTGAACAAAGCCCTTGAGTTAGACCCCAATCTGGCTGAGGCATATTATAATCGAGGACTCGTCTACAATACTCAGAGTCGTTGGGATATGGGCATCGCAGATTTGAGCAAGGCAATAGAGCTTGACCCGACCAATTTCACGGCCTACAATGACCGCGGCTCCGCATACACTAACATCGATAAACTGGATATGGCCATCTCCGACCTGGACAGAGCCATACAGCTCGCCCCTGATTATGCTCTTGCCTACTACAATCGCGGCTTGGTCTACAAGGAACAGGAGCAATGGGATTCGGCAATTGCCGATTTCAGCAAAGCTCTAGAACTCGAACCGAGTCTCGACGGCATCAAGCAAGCACTGGCTGAAGTTTACACTAGCCGCGGTTACATTTATCGGACAAAAGGACAAAATGACTCGGCTCTAGCTGACTTTAACAAGGCTATAGAACTCGACCCGAACCTGGCTCTAGCCTATTATAATCTGGGCTCAGTATACAACGCGCAGGGACAGTGGGAACTGGCCATCACCAACCTTAGCAAAGCTCTGGAGCTGGAGCCTAATTCCACTCATGCTTACAGCAACCGGGCTTATAGCTATATCAACACCGGAGAACTTGACAAAGCTATTGCTGACTACAGTAAGGCAATTGAGCTTGACCCCAGCTATGCTTTAGCTTACTACAATCGAGGAATTGCCTACTACAACACCGGACAGTCTAATCTGGCAGTTGCCGACTTCAACAAAGCAATTCAACTATCGGACGATACTGACCTGATTGCCGCAGCCAAGGACCGCATTGCCGAAATCCAGCGCATAAAGTAGTGCCGGACTGAAGCACCGCACCAAATCCAAAATCCTAATATCTAAGCTCTAAATAAATTTCAAATTCCAAAACACAAATAACCAAAAGCAATCAATTGTCATTGCGAGGCGTCCCGAGTTAAGCGAGGGAACAGCCGTGGCTCAGAATGAATATGAAGAAGGCCCCAAATATCCAAATGTAGGGACAGACCTTCAGGTCTGTCCACCCGGTTCCCCCTATACGAAAGCCCTGAGCAGATGCTCCGGGTTACCCCAAAATAAACGAGATTCTTCGACAAGCTCAGAATGACAGGGCGAAGGGCTCAGAATGACAAAGCGAAGAGTCAGAGTGACAAAGCGAAGGGCTCAGTGACCAAAACTTTTGGATTTGTTCAGGATTTGGTGCTTGGGATTTGGAATTTATCTTCAAAGAAGGCGGCCACTTTGTCACTCAGCACTGACTCATATCCCCACCACAGATGGTCAGCTCCAGAGATAAGTTCAAATTGTTTTGGCTGTGCCGCTTCTTTACTCATCAGTTGCGCCTGCTCCAGCGGCACAACTAAGTCATTAGTTCCACAGATTAGCAGCTTGGGCTTGGCGCAACCTTTCAATTGAGATACCTGTGATGACGCAGCAGGCATTGAAATGAGCGCTACAGCCTTGACTCTCTCATCAGTACAGGCAACAGGCAAAGCTACAGCGGCACCAAAGGAATAACCCGCTAGCCCCACTCTTTCACTATCCACCTCAGGCTGAGAAATAATCCAGCTTATGGCGGCTGCTGCATCTTCCTGTTCGGCGATGCCGCCACCAAAGCTGCCCTGGCTTCCGCCCACACCACGAAAGTTAAACATAAAGGCAATAATTGACTTCTCCGCTAGAGCCGAACTTACCGACAGAATAACGTTGTTATCCATTGAGCCGCCATAAAGAGGATGAGGATGACACAACACTACGGCCGGGAAAACTCCATCTCTATCGGGGAAATAACACAGACCTTCGAGGGTAAGCTTACCGCAAGGAAAAGATACGCGACTCTGTCTCAGTCCTTCGTCTCCCGTTTGCCGCGCCACCAGGCTTCAATTCTGGCACGTATCTCTTTTTCGTAGCCCTGGTCACTTGGTGAATAGTATCGCTTCCCCTGAAGCAGGTCTGGCAGATTCTGCTGTTCCACGAAGTGGCCCGGGTAATCGTGGGCATATTTGTAATCCTTTCCATATCCGCTGTTATGCATCAACTTGGTAACCGGATTGCGCAGGTGAAGCGGCACTGGCTCATTGCGGCTCCGCTCAACGTCTTGCTGCACCTTAGAGTAGGCTTCGTACAGTGAATTACTTTTTGGCGCGGTAGCCAGATAGGTTACTGCTTCAGCCAGCGCCAGATTACCTTCGGGCATGCCAATGAAGTGAACGGCTTGTTGTGCCGCCACCGCTACCACCAATGCCTGAGGGTCAGCCATACCCACGTCCTCAGAGGCAAAGCGTACCAGTCGCCGAACAATATATAGAGGGTCTTCGCCCGCCTCCAGCATTCGTCCCAGCCAATATAAGGCTGCATCCGGGTCGGAACCACGCAGCGACTTGTGAAGCGCTGAGATTAGGTCATAATGTTGGTCACCAGCCTTATCATAAAGCAAAGCCCGATGCTGCAGTGCTTCCTCAATGGTCTTAAGGCTGAGCCGTCTACGTCCATCCGCATCAGGCGCAGTGGCCTGTGTTGCCATCTCCAAAGCATTGAGCGCCACTCGAGCGTCGCCGTTCGACATGACAACCAGATGTCTCAAAGCATTTTCGTCAAGCTCCACATTGAACTTACCTAACCCCCTGTCATCATCTTTAATAGCTCGCTCAACGATAAGACGGACCTCTGCATCAGTCAAGGAATTCAGACTAAACACTCGGCATCTGGAAAGCAGCGCTGATATAACTTCAAAGGAAGGATTTTCTGTAGTGGCACCGATGAGAATTACCACACCGTTTTCTGCATACGGCAATATGACATCTTGCTGAGTTTTATTAAATCGGTGAATTTCATCAATAAACAGGATAGTGCGCTGTCCTGTAAGCCTGCGTCTGCGCCTTGCCTCATTCACAATGCGTCGTAAATCGGCAACGCCGGCATTGACAGCACTTAGAGGGCTGAAATGCGATTTTGTAACGTTGGCGATAACATAGCCTAAGGTTGTCTTACCGCTGCCTGGCGGCCCCCAAAGAATCACCGAAGGCAACTGGTCTGCTTCAATGGATTTTCTCAGCACCCGCCCTTCGCCCACGAGGTGGTCTTGCCCTACAAACTCATCAAAATTACGCGGGCGCATTCTGGCGGCTAGAGGTAAATCACTGGGCAATTCACCATAGGCCCCCACATCCTTCCCCTCCTTCTCCTCCTGCCCACCCAAATCGAAAAGAGTCATTCTAACCCGTCTTCTTCTCCGCCTCCACCGCCGGGGCTAACCTGGCTGCCCTGTCGTAATAGCTTTTGATCCTGTCAAGATAAATCAACTCTGATACTAGCACAGTCACTTTAGTATAACTCTTCGGTCCGTAGAAATTACCATCTCTTATTTCAGCATTGGGCGCCAGCTCTCGCAGGCGATTACCTAGAGCTTTAATCATATCGACATTGGCTCTTCCTGCCGGCGCCGAAAGGAGAAACAATCCTTTACCGGCATCTTCCAGCTTGCAGTCAACTGACAACCGCATTAAAGCCAAATCCATCGCTTCCATAACCCTGAGCGTATCCGAGCTCTTCTCCTCAAATCCGGCAGTTCTTCTGAACGAAAATATCGAGGATGAGAACTGCGCCTTGCCGACACCTATTGCCGTCCAGCCAAATAGACTTTGCACTATATCGCCGGCGTCGAGCACTTTCCCGGCAACGTACTTCGAGCCAGATATCTCGCCAGCGCATAGGAGGTCATAGAAAAGTGAAACTAATTCCTTGTTTAAGCCGTCCATCTTCTGGGGTTGGGCCATGTTCCCCAGCATCCCCAAACCCCCGTTATCTGCCAGAATCACAGCATCAGCCACTTTACCTATGGTCTTCAGACACATAGCGGTGTTGTGAACACGCTGCGCATCATCTAACTCAGAGTCAAAGGGCAAAACAATAAGCGCGTAAACCGGTTTGTCTATATGGCGCTCTTTGAGCATCTGTATCATCACCGGAACACCACCGGAACCGAGACTACCTGCAGCGCCGGCAATGAATAGAAAGGCATCAGTATTAATAAAGGCGCCAAGCCTCATAGCTAGCATAACCCGCTCGCTTTCCTGCCGCATCAGCTTGGCTCCGGCCTCAGTCGACTTATCACCCATCCCAAGAGAGCCGCGAATAGGTACCGCCTTCAGCCAGTCCCACCCTGATTTAGTCAGTTCAGCCAAAAAAGCTGGCTCATTATTGACCGCATATGCGCAGGTAATTATATTGGCGTGCCATTCTGCTCTCGCCATCTTATTTAACTCAGCGAACTCGCGAGCCAGTCTGCAGCCGCAGTCTCCAACACCGATAACCATCAATTTCATGCTATTTCTATCTCCTTGCCAAAAAGTAGCAGATATATACCGTTATGTCAAATAAACCTTTCCACCCGGAAACGATACAATCTTATCGGCTCCCCGTCTGATATGCCAGCTTTGGCCCGGCAAATTTCTATTTGTTCTTCAACTTTATCCACACCTGCAAGGTCAGGTAACAACAGCCCCCGCCTGTAACCGCATTCCACAATCACGCCATATTTCCGGGGGTCGAGCTGGTCAGTGCTTCGCACCGGCTCCGGTTCCGTAAGAATATCTACGCTGTATTCAAGGTCGTCTAACTCAGAGGCCTCTACCGGCATAAACCTTGGGTCTTGTGTAGCTGAGCTTATTGCATTGGCTACGATTTCCTCAGCTACGTTCGTTCTTGTTGGCATGAAAGTACCGATACAACCCCTCAATTCACCGCGTTTCTTAATAGACACAAAAACTCCAGCTCTCTGCTTCATCTCGGCGGTAAGCTTCCGTGGCCTGAATACCTTACCCTGGCGGATATATCTTTCTACTGCCTTTCGAGCTAATCCAACTATCGCTGGACGCGGTTTAGTCATTTGACTGCATTCTTCCCCATTATTTCAATAGTATTCCCACGTAACCCACCACACTGCTGTAATCACCCGATGCATCACCGCTAGTCTGATACTTAACCAATTCCGCTTTTTTGGCCCCTAGTTCTTTAGCTGCCGAGATAAGACTGACCACCGGTGCATAACCGCACATTGATATATCAAAATCAGCGACTCGGCTCAATAACTCGTCCTCGTCTAAATTCAGTATAGCCTCAATCGCCTTACTGTCCTTCTTTCTAGCCGACTCCTGCGGTTCGTAATGAGTCATGTCGCTGCTGGCCAAGATTGTAACTTGCTTCTTCGACTCTTTTATCGCACCGGCTAATTCTTTACCGATTCTCTTATATACATTCCCGCGGGCGTGAGCCATAACTATGGGCACTATCCTAACATCTGGTTTGAAATACTGCAAAAAGGGCACTTGAACCTCAAGAGAGTGCTCAAATTGATGCGCCGCATGGTCTTCTTCCAGATAGCTCGATGAGGTCAAAATTCGCTTTCCCAGCTCCGAGTCAATCTCTGTCTCACCTAAAGGCGTTATCCACGTGCCTTTGCTCATGATACTAAAACTTTTTCCTCGCCCGGTGTGATTTGGGCCAAGTATGACAAAGGTATCATTAAATTTAATCTTAGATATGACTGCTCCAGCTACCATACCTGAGTAGATATATCCAGCATGAGGCGAAATCAGCCCGATTACCTCAACCTTTTCTGCCCTGTCATCTACCATGCTCTCAATCATCGTCCTTAGCCCGTCTGATGAGCCTGGGTAGAACTGTCCGGCAGCAATCGGCTCCCTAATCATGTACTCCTCCTCGAGTAGGCAAAAACTGACGAGACCAACCGGCCGTCTTAATATTAAGCTCAGACCCGCAAAACTTACATTTGGAACCGTCAACGCCAACTACCTCAACCTCATATCCAAATCTCTTAATCACCACATTGCCGCAGCAGTAACAAACTGTGTTTTCCGCACTATGGCCGGGCACATTACCCAGATATACGAAACGCAGCCCGACTTTCCTGCCGATATTATAAGCTCTTTCCAGGCTTTCGATGGGTGTCGGAGGTAGATGCGTCAGGTTATATTGAGGATAGAACCGGGTCACATGCCACGGTGTCAGCTCACCCAGCTCATCGCACATCCAGCCGGCAATACCGTTTAACTGTTCATGATCGTCATTCATCGTCGGAATCACATTAGTCACCACCTCGACATGCATACTCCACTTCTGTTGAGCTCTCTTAGTTACCTCCAATATACCTCGCCACCGTGGAATTTTGGCTAAGTCTCGATATAATGTATCGGAAAAGCCCTTGATATCGACTCGCCAGGCATCAAGATAGGGGCCGATGGTATCCAGCGCCTCAGGTGTCAGATAACCGTTTGTCACGTATCCTGTGTAAAGACCCTCTTTTTTAGCCAGTTTGGCCGAAGCCAATGTATATTCGAACCAGATGCTAGGTTCGTTATATGTCCAGGTAATACCGCCACAGCCGCGCTGCTTGGCCAACTTCACAGCTTCCCCTGGCGGTAAATAACGTGACTCATCTGCCATCTCCGCTGGCGTCTCAACGCAAGAAATCTGCCAGTTTTGACAATGTTTGCAGTGAAAATTACATCCCCAGGTACCCAGGGATAAAGCTGAACTTCCCGGGAAAAAATGAAACAGAGGTTTTTTCTCAATGGGGTCAACAGCCACCGAGGAGGCTCGAGCGTAGTTTAGGACATGAAGAATGCCATCATCGTTTCTGCGCACCCGACATACCCCAAATTTGCCAGGGTTTATGGCACACCGCCATTGACAGACATTGCACCGTACCCTGGATTCAGGAAGCTTATCATAAATATATACCTCAGTCATAGAGCCGCCCCACATACCAATTATATCATTTCAATACGCCTATTATAATAGCGTGTTTAAGCTCCACTCAGTGCTGAAGGTTTAGTTAACATGTGAAGGGTGGTTGCACTAACTAGACAATGCCCAAAACTTAGTCTACAATTCCTTGAGAATAACCTGAAAGAGGGAGACATGATTCTAGAACTCAACGAAGCCCAAAAAATACTCCAGAAGAACGCCCGTGAGTTTATGGAACGCGAAATAATACCCATCGCCGATGAATATGACCGTAAATATCATCCACTGCCTAAAGATATAGCTCTCGGACTGCTGAAGAAATTAGTCCCTCTCGGCTACGTAGGCTCAACTTTGCCTCCGGAGTACGGCGGCCAGAGTTTGGACCTCGTCTCATACGGTGTACTCGGCGAGGAACTCGCCCGCGCTTATCTCAGCCTGGGCATGATTGTGCTGATACAGGATGGTAGTGTGCTACCTATATTAGTCGAACATGGCACCCCTGAGCAAAAGGCGAAGTACATACCAAAGATAATGTCGCTGGAAAAAATCACCTGCTTCTGCCTGACCGAACCCGATGTCGGCTCCGGCGCCCGTGATTTAACAACTTCAGCCGTACTTGACGGAGACCACTATGTACTCAACGGTACCAAAACGTGGATAACCAACGGCGGCATCGCTGACCTGGCAGTTGTCTTCGCCTCCACTGACCGGAGCAAGGGAGCTAGAGGCATTTCCTGCTTCCTTGTCGATAGGAGTGAATCACCATTCACCAGCCGGGAACTACCCAAATTGGGCTGCCGTTCTTGCCCTACCTCCGAGCTGAGTTTTGAGGATTGCCGCGTACCTAGGAGTAACCTGATTGGCACTTCAGGCAGCGCCTATCTACTGGCGCTGGGCGAGCTTTGTAAACTTCGAGTTGCCGTGGGCATAGGAGCCATAGGCTTAGCCCAGGCTGCTATCGACGCTGCTATCAAATATGCCCGGGAACGGAAGCAATTCGGTCGCCCCATCGGCAGCTTCCAGCTCGTTCAGGAAATGATCGCTGATATGGCCATCCTGACCGATGCCGCCCGATTAATCTGCTACCGAGCTTTATACCTTATAGGCAAAGGCCAAATCCCTTTCAAAGAAGCCTCCATGGCAAAAGCCTACAGCACCGACATAGCTGTTGAGGTGACATCCAAAGCCATACAGGTCCATGGCGCCTACGGTATCTCTGAAGAGTACCCTGTAGAGCGTTATTTCCGCGATGCCCGCACTCTTACTTTTCCCGATGGTGCCACACAAATACAGAAACTAGTTATCGGCCGTGAGTTGCTTGGTATCTCAGCCTTCGTCTAATATGCTATGTTTTCCTCTGTCATTCTGAGGAGCGGAGCGACGAGGAATCTCGGCGCGGGAGAGTGCGGTGGGATTCTTCGCTGCGCTCAGAATGACATGTAGAAGGACAGGCCTCTAAAACCTGCCACTACATCTGTGGCTTTTTGGGAATTTGAAATTGGTATTTGTTTAGTATTTAGATATTAGAATTTAGGATTTGAATTTATGCTCGTTATCGGCTTAACTGGTAACTTCGGCACTGGCAAGACCACAGTATCTCAGATACTTGCCGAGCTTGGTGCCACCGTAATCGATGCTGATAAACTTGGGCATGAACTCCTTCAACCTAATAACCAGACCTATGGGGAAATAGTAGCAACTTTCGGCAAATCTATACTTAAGCATAATGGAGAAATAGATCGCAAAAAACTGGGCAAACTGGTCTTTGCCGATACTGCAGCCCTAACCCGGCTCAACCAGATAATGCACCCTCGCATATACGAGATAGTCAGGCAAAAAATAGAGGAATATCGCGAGGCAGGTGCCAGGGTTATAGCCCTCGAAGCTGCCCTGCTTATCGAAGCCGGCTGGATGCCGTTACTAGACCAGGTCTGGGTTACCACAGCACCCGAAGCCACAGCATCAGAACGGCTGAAAAAGGCAAGAGGGCTTAGTGAAGAACAATTCCTGGCTCGCCTCCGTACCCAGATGCCACAGAATGAAAAGGCGAAGCTGGCTGATGTGGTCATAGACACCGATTGCCCAATCGACCAACTCAAAGTCAGAATAACTGAATTATGGCACAGGCTTCTGGCTAAGAAAGACTCTTAGCTAGGCTACCAGTCCCAGGCCAGCAGGAAGGCAAAGACAATCCCCAAAATAGCCCCGGCAGCAACCTCAAACTTGGTATGACCTATTAGCTCTCGTACGCGCTGCTGGAACTCCGGATTCCTTTTAAAAAGCTCGTCCACGATGCGATTCAGCATTGTCGACTGGGTACTGACCGTCTGCCGCACTCCGGCAGCGTCATACATTACAACCAGAGCGAAAAAGGCCGAGATGGCGAAAAGAGCCGAGCCTACACCGTAAACTACGGCTACGGTCGTGGCCAGCGCACAAACCAGCGCAGCATGTGAGCTTGGCATGCCGCCCATGGTAATCAAGTAGGAAAAATTTAGATGTCTATCTTTTATCGACTCAATAATAACCTTCATCACCTGCGCCACACACCAGGCAGCTGCAGGTATCCATAATGCCTTATTGCTCAAAATTGATTCCAAGATTTTCTCCTTTTTACTGCGAGTTATCTTGTATTTAAGTTCTATGAAAGAGATAAATTATACCACAGGCGTCGCTGTTATTCTTATGGATTATCCTATTTGATAATGCACAATCCATTTAAGTCTTTCTTCGGAGAAGAGATTCGTCTGAACACATGTAGCCACAAGGCTTTAGCCTCATGGGCACGACTGAATTAAGAGGATATCACAGCAAATAGAAAGTACACACGCAAAGAACCAGAGATATAAATATATAACCACCAAGAATAATGATAAGTTCCTTGTCCATCATTTGCTCGTCTCGACTTGCCCCTCTCCGCGGGCAAGCCGATAAACTGTTATCAGTATAATCCTGGGGTGTTATCGCAATTTTGCCTTTGTGTAAAACTTGTGTAAAATCGGAAACCGGGTCATCGAACTCAGTTCACGATAACTGGCCATTTCCAGGCATCGCAGAGCCGGTTTGTTGAAGCGCCTTATAGGCATCCAGGCTGCCGATATCGAACCATATATCACTAAAGGTGTAAGCATTGACTTGATCTGCTTTTACCAGATAAGAGATAAAGTTGCCCAGATTATCTCTCTTTCCTTCAGTACAACATTGAAATAATAGTGGGAATATACGGGGAGGAAAAATATAGCAGGCAATGGCGACGAGGCTGGATTTAGGCTTCGTTGGCTTCTCCACAAACTCAATTATCCTATTCCCTTCTAGCCGGACAACACCGAATTGCCCGGACTTACTTCTGTCGCCGATATCATAAACAGCTACCAGAGTATGATTACCCGCATAAGCACCAATGAATTGACTCAGGTCGAACTCGAAGTAGTTATCGCTGGCAATAAGTAGTAAATCATCATTTATGTTTTTGGCTCTAATCCAGTAATCCAGAGAGCCTACAGCACCAAATGCTTCTTCCTCGGTCAAGACTGGCTCAACACACAGGGTCACCGCCCTGCCTATCGAATCTTGCCAGTAGCGGAAATCAGCTTCGAATTTCTGATTAATGTTAACCAGGATATCGATATCCTGCGGAATCTTATCCACAATATGACTTAATAATGCTTTGCCTTCGTACTCGAGAGGCGCTTTCACCTTATTTTGAGTTAGTGGATAAAGCCTTGTTCCGAAGGCGCTAGCCAGTATCAAACATTTCATCAAATTGAGCTTCAACTATCAGGAGAGTTCAACCTGAATTTATTTGACGCCTGAGGCTTCACCGTAGAGTCGTTCCTTCCAGCGGACACCCAACCCAACCACTTCCCTCCAGCCACCGTATAGACCAGCCGCGAAAAGAAATGAAAAGCCTATCGGATGCAATAAGGTCGAAAGAAGTGACTGTTTGAAATGATGTTCCACCAGCCAGCGCATAAATACAAGCATGGCTACCTGAAAAGCAACGATGAATCGCCAATCGGTTGGAGCCGCTGTCGATAAGAAAGCGTTCCACAACCAGTAAAACGGAGCTAAATAGAAAACAAAGCCTGCAGCTATCAGCCCAACCAACGCGAACGGGGATAATGCCGCCACTGAATACATCCACTTGACAAACCCCTCCCACATCGACCCGACATCCCGGTACATGCGACAAAAGAACACGGTAGATAAATCAATAGCTACATGCCGTCCACCATGGCGAACTGTTTCAACCCCCAACCAGACGTCCTCAAGTATCCTGTCTTTCACTGCCATGTGTCCGCCAATCCGCCAGTAATCTTCCCTGGGGAAGAGGATAAATTGACCGATAGTCAATGACGGCCTGTGTCCTGTGGAGCGATGCAGCCACCACAATGGCAGCAAGCTCATGATGACGAAGTACAATACGGGCATGGCTATCTTCTCAGGAAGAGATTCAGCCATCTGGCGAGGAAATCCAGAAAGCATGGAAGGCTTGAGTTCAAGGGCCAGCGCCAGCGTGCTGCGCAGCATATGTGGGGCATGTGTAGTATCGGCATCAAGAAAAAGCAGCCAGGAACCCTTGGCCTTTTCGGCAAGCTGGTAACAGGCAAACGGCTTACCTGCCCAGCCTTCAGGAAGTAGCTCGCCTTTTATCAGCCTGATACGGTCGTCCTTGGCTGCCATCCTCTCCACAAGTTCAGCGGTGCGGTCCTTCGAGTTATCGTCCAAGACTAGAATCTCGAAGTTTGGGTAATCCTGTTTCTGCAACGACTTCAAGCAGGTTTCTATATTTTCTTCTTCGTTCCGGGCAGGAATAAGCACCGAAATAAGAGGCGCCGGTTCGGCTATCTTGCTATTAATATCCGGTCTCCTGAGCGACCTCAAATTAAGGATGAGATTAGCCGCAAAGATAACCAGCAAGCCAGCAACGACTATTTGATATAACATTCCCTAAATCCTTCTAGTGACGGCTTATGTGCGCCGTTCTTCTGCCCTGGAGCCAGCTAATTAGCTTTCCCCTTAATCTCGGCCTGGTTTTCAAGTCATCAAAGTGTTTTGCCACCAGTATTGCTATCACGCATAGCATAAACAGCGGCTCTAATGATACTCCTTTTGTAACCGCCAAGTAAATCAATGTACCCGCTGTGCCGAACATCACCCGCCAGGCATCAACCTCAATTAAGAGGAAACCCAATAACATGAATATAGCAGTTGCCACGAACATGTCAAGTTGCGGCAACCCTAACATGACACCCCCCATCACTGCCAGGGCTTTACCGCCATCGAAACGTAATATCGGGGTGAAAGCGTGACCCAATATGGCACTCAGCCCTATTGCCAGTACCATAAATAGAGGTAGCCCATAATAATGACTTGCTAAAGCCACAAAAGGGATGCCTTTGCCTATATCCAGAAATAAAGCCAAAGCAAACGACCAGCGGCCTCCGGCTCGCATAACATTATATGCACCTGGGTTGCCGTCCCCGTAGTTTCTGATGTCTTTACCTAACAGCCACTTCCCTACCCACAACGCGAAAGGACAGGCGCCAAGACAAAAAGCCAGCACCACAAGCAATATAAAATAAAATGTCTCCACTCTACAGATGCCCCCTAGTCACCCCTATGACAATACCTCGTATTACAAAGTAAAGCATAATCCATCGCCCCTTTTCTGTCAATAGGCACTTTGAATACAGATGCCTGCAGTTGACCTTCTATCACTGTGAACACTATCATACAACTAGTGTTTTCACCATTGCGACAGGTGGGAAACCAGGAGCCATCTCACAGATGATCAGAAAGCTTTCTAACACAGATACAGATGCCGTTTATGAAATCATAAACCGTGCAGCTCGTGCCTACAAGGGCGCTATACCAGACGACTGCTACCACGAGCCATACATGCCGAAAGAACAGATGCAAAGAGAGATGAGCAGTATGACTTTCTTCGGTTGGGAAGAGCAGCGCAGATTGGTCGGTGTTATGGGATTTCAGCCGGTTAAGGATGTAACGCTTATCAGACATGCCTATGTATTACCTGACCACCAGAGAAAGGGCATCGGTACCATACTTCTCGACCAACTGAAGCAGATGGCCATGACCAAGCAGTTGCTGGTGGGTACCTGGGCGGATGCTACGTGGGCAATAGATTTCTATCAAAAGCAGGATTTTAAACTCATGCCTGATAAAGACGAGCTATTGATGAGATACTGGGATATCCCGCAGCGTCAGATTGAGACCTCGGTCGTTTTGGGCATTGACTTATAAGAATCTGCCATTCTAAAAAAAACGAGGCGCTACCAGCCACATCTGACACTTAGGAAACGTTTTCCTCCAACAATTGCTCGACAATCTCCGCGGCATCCCGGACTAATTTGGAACAAAGTGTATCACGTAGTTTTTTATCCACAAAAGTCTTCAAGCCGTCCGGAGTGCTTAAATCACAGCCGAGCAACTCCCGGCATACAATTGACCCATTAAGAGACTTAAACCTGTCCGAAAATTCCTTAACCAACCGGTTAGTCTTTTCATGTGATTTTGTATCTGTAACCGCCGTCCGCCCATATTTAAGGCCTATGACCATAAAGGCTCCGGTCACTGCCCCACATATCTCGCCCATTCGACCCATTCCCCCACCAAAGGCGGCGCTGACTTTCAAAGCAGTTTCGCGGTCCATGTCGAATTGTCCGGCATACGCAGCAAGTACCGCCTGAGAGCACATGAAACCTTCATTAAAACAAGAAACAGCTTTTTCGATGTCACTCATATTTCAAATCCTCCTGGACATCTATATTATCGCACTATCGGCGCTTATCTCGGGTTTTAGGCGGTATTCTAGCTTCGCAGGGCACTTTTGTCTGGCACAGACCACAGCCCAGATAGCGACCGATATAACCTTCTTCCCTTCCCATCTCCTTAAGTATCTCTTTCTGCTTGGTGAACAGGAACTCCAGGCACTTGTTCTTATCGTGACCCTGCTCGCTGATAGCACCGGCCGGACACCGCTCGGCACAACTCCTACACGACCCGTTACTGTAAAAGAGGCAATTGGCTAAATGGTCTTTGTATGCCCTAAGGCTGGAAGTGATTCTGGCGTCCGTAACCACACTGCCACAGCGCATGGCCATTCCTCTCCGTGTAATGAAGCCATCATTTAGGCTGAAGGTCCCCAGGCCAGCAGCATAGGCAATATGTCTCTGTGACCAGTTAGACGCATAGCCGCTGGGCAGATTCTTCAATTTAAAGAAATCAGCCAGCTCCGGAGCCACAGCCCGGTAACCTAAACTCTCCAATATGGATACCACGTAACGTGACAGCTCATTGATGAAGTCCTGGCCGTGCCAGCGCGTGTGGTTCCACCTGAGTGATGGAATCATGGTTTCCTTGCATAAGCTCAGCCGCGTCTCATAAGTAACGGGTAGGATAAAGGAGATTACGCTCACTATGTATAGATTCTCCTGTCTGCTTCCCTTAGACTCGAGGTACTTTGCCAAAACTTCCCGAGGAGTAAGGTGAAAATCACCTATTATTTCTTTGTATTTTTGGAAAAGAGCGTCGTCACCACCGACAAAACCAACCAATGGCTCATCGAAAATGCGACCGCCATCGAAGGACTCAAAGCGGTTTCCCGGGCTTGTCGCCACATATTCTTTAATTACCTTCCCTAGAAACGCCGCCGCATCTGCCTCAAATAATTCTCGATTCAACCTACTCGCCACCGAACAGTCTCCGCGGGTTTTCTACCATGAGTCTATTAATCTTGTCCTCGCTGACACCAGCCTCTTTCAGCACTGGGATAATGTTATTGAACACGTGGACATAGGACCAGTTAGCCATAAGCGGTTTGGCAGCATCTGGAAACTCGAAGGGGCGGCCTAGCCAGTATGCCCAGCGATCTTGAGAAAGCATAATTCTGTCAGCGTAGCCGATACCAATCAGACCGATGAGGCAAGCCTTCCTCAGTTTGTCCGGGAAGAGAATGTCAATGCCCAGCCGGTCGAAAGCTATATTCACCCCTTTTTCCAGAACGGATAGATGGTATCTAAGGTCGGCATTGCCGCACATGTGCCCGATAACAATGCGTTTGGGGTCGGCACCTTCTGAGATAAGCAGGTCAGCCTGCTCAGCCCCCATGGTTCCGGCCTCGGTATGAGTTATTATGGGCACACCTGTCTCTTTCTGCGCCCTGGCTGCCGCCTTAAGTATCTTCTCCTCATAAGAACTTATTTTAGCATGCCCTGTGCCCACCTTAATCACACCAGCCTTAACTCCCGTATTTCCGATGCCATGCGTAATCTCCTTAACCATTGTCTGGCAGACTTCGGCGGTGATGTCATACGCCTGGCTGCGAAACTTGAAATAGCCGGCCTTCCCGTATTTCTCCGTGTAAAAACCCGTAGCGCAGATGATGTTTATGCCCAGTCTCTCGGACACCACCTTCTGCAGCTCTATATCCCGGCCCATGTCAGTAGCGGTAGCGTCAACCAGCGTCTTCAATCCATAGCCCTTGGCTTCTTTCAAAGTCTCAACGCACGCTTTAGCAGCTGCTTCCCGGTCATAAGGCGGCGACAGCGCATCGCATTCCCACCCCAGATAAGAAACGACCAGATGCTCATGCATCAGAGTCACACCCAATTCATCTGCCGAAACTGGACCTAGCACCGTGTTAACTTTAGCCATGAAATTACCTCTTTTTTCTTCTCTTGCCCTGGCACAGCTGCTGGGCTTTAAATGTTCAGACTGAATTATATCACTACTGAGGCAGCGCGGTAATCATCTGAGAAGCTCCAATCTGATTGTTTTGATAACATAAACCCGATAGCTAAACCTTTCCAGGAATGAAGGGTTGAGTACTCTCTCAGTGGCATCAACTAACATCGGCATGTCTATCCCGACATGCGTACGAGCATTCTGTACCATTTTTTATTTCAATCTAGGTCTCAGTGAGCAATGACTCAATATCTGCGAAATTGAAAACCAAACTTACGAAAGAATTAACAAATGGTTACGAAGATTGCATAAAATGCAACGGATATATTAAGATAACTAATATTAACTTATATTCAGAAGTATTGGAGGCCTAGCAATGAGTTGGGAATGTGCTTTTATTTTAGGAGTTTTGGCATCCTTCATCGCATCAATAATTTTTCAATTTTTCTTTCAGTTGGGAATTCGGCCAGAAATCGATATTAGAACCGAAGATCCCCAAATAAAACTTTCCGGCCAAAGGACAGGACAGCCAAAACACCGCTTTATTCATCTTGTTATAGAGAATAAAAGGGCTTGGGTTCCTTGGAAATTCGTTACAGAGCGACAGACGGCGTGGAATTGCGAAGTTTCCTACGAATTCTTTTCTGCACTTGAACCAAACAAAAAATTAATACAAGATAAAGTCATTGCTAGGTGGGCAGCTGCTATAGAACCAATATTACCGGCTTTAGATCCACATCGCGGAATTAACAGTCAGGCAGTACGGCAAACAATCCCAGATCCTAGCAAGTTACCATTTGGTCGTAAATATGACCTTCACGGAGGTACACAAGAAAATATCGACCTGATAATTAAAATTGAAGGACAACAAGAATGCTATGTATTTAGCAATGAAAGCTATTTGCTAGGTTGGAAAAATCAAAATTGGAAGTTGGGTATAGGTGAGTACTTAGTCAAAGTACAAGCTAGAAGCGGACAAATCACAAAACAGAAGACGTTCAAAATAATTAATGAAGGTACTACTCTAGAAGATGTATTCGTTGAAACATACTCGCCTACAGATAATAGTTAATGAAATATTTTTCAGGTCTCACCACTGCACGAACATGGGGATGTATGTTAACCTATAATAAAAACCATAGGTCCAAAGTGACTGCTAGTTTTCCAGTCTAACGGTCTTATTCTCGGGGGTCAGGTCAAAGGGAAAATCCAGAGGAGAGGTCCCAAAGCATTGTCTATCATAACTAATGACCTGTTCCCACTAACAGACTGACGCTCAAAACCATTAAGGAGTAAAGTGAATGATTAACCACTCCGTCGCTGTCATTGTCTAACCATAAAAAAGAGGTGTAAAACACATGGGCAGAATTAGAAATAACGCCAACTCTAACGCCAGTTTAGCTACAGCCTACGGGATAGCCACGATGCAAAACAGCGGTCTACTAGTTCTATGTAACAGGGGAGCGGGCATATAATTACTGTAATAATCTGAAAGCGAGCGTGAGTCTAGCTGAGGAGTAGGAATGCCATGTGAGGCCCACTCTGCACAGGGTGGTACAGTTGTTGTGGGCAGGTCACGGTATATTGACCTTGCCAATCCTCATGCTATATTGCGATACGGTCAATTTTTCCACTAAAATGAGGCGGTTGTAAGGAGGCAGGAATGGCAAAGATCAATACCGTCCTCGGCACGGTCCCCGCTGACCGGATGGGACCCACACTAATGCACGAGCACATGGTACTGGCCTACCCGGGATGGGAACATGATGCACTGGCACAACCACTTGATCTCAAGGAACTAGCAACTACCTGCGCTGAGGCCCTGGGTGAGGTCAAGAAGTACGGGGTCAAAACCGTGGTGGACGCCACGCCCTGCGACCTTTGGAGGAACATAGAGCTTGACAAGATGGTTGCGGAGAAGACCGGGTTGAATATTATATGCGCCACGGGCATGTACTACGAGGCCGAGGGCATGCCGGCCTATCTCAAGTTCCGCAGCCAGGTAATGGATATCACGGCTGAACTGCACGAATCTTTCATGCATGAACTTACGGTGGGCATAGGCAAAACTGGTGTAAAAGCCGGTGTAATCAAGGTGGCAACGAGCTATGGCTGCATCACTCCTTACGAGGAAAAGGTACTCAAGGCGGCTGCCAAATCCCAAAAAGAGACCGGGGTGCCGATATTGACGCATACGCAACAGGGCACTATGGGGTCCGAGCAGGCATCTTTGCTGACGGGCGAAGGTGTGGACCCGAAAAAGGTAGTAATCGGGCACATGTGCGGCAACGCCAGCCTGGACTACCAGATGTCGGTGATCGATAAGGGCGTCTACGTCGGCTTCGACCGGTGGGGTATCGATTTACTCTTTCCCGATAACCTGCGCAGGGCTACGGTGCTTGACTTGCTCAGGCTGGGGTTCGCCGACAGAATTCTGCTCTCTCAGGACTGCAACGCACGTGTCCTGGGGCGGAAATTGGTCATGCCTGATTCCATACAGGCACTCCTCGCCAACTGGTCTTATACCCATATATTCAAGAACATCATCCCGCAGCTTAAACAGGCTGGAGTGACCGATGCACAGGTAGGCCAGATGCTGGTGGAGAACCCAAAGAGGATCTTCGGCGGGTAATTATTATTGGTTGCGCGAGTGTGGGGCGATTACACGACCCTATCTAAGTTTAACTAATCCGTTAAAAATTAACTCCGGCTGGGCAGTATAACGGTAGCCGTGCCCGGAGTCGTCACCTCGCCCTTGCCGTTTTCAATCCAGATATCGCAGTCCACGTAATGCTGACCGCCCTCGTCGTATTTTTTGGTCACCTTCCCCTTGCAGTGCCAGGTATCACCCTCCTCGGGTGTAAACGGTGTCGCCATTTTGCGCGGCCAGTCCATCGCCCGGTAGCTACAGGAGAACTTCTTAAGCGTACCCTGCTCGCCCATCCAGTCGGTCATTAGCTGGACCAGCCACTGGCGTTTTAAGGCACCGTGGACAATCGGGCTGCCCACTCCCTGAGAAGCCGCAAAGGCTGCATCGTAGTGAAGCGGGTTGAAGTCTCCCGAAGCGCCAGCCCATTTAACCAGCATCAGGGTGGTAGCTACTTTAGGTAACGGCGTTACCTCATCGTTGACATTAACATCTTCCCAGAATTTCTGCTTTACCATCTATTTCCTCCTGAAAGTGATGGGGATTTAGCGATAAATCGCAGTGGCACGCGCCATAGCTGCCAGCTCGTTACTCTGATTATGATAAGCCGTCTCGATAATCATGAAAGCCATCTTGCCTGTTTTGCCTTCCCGCTCACGGATGTCTTTAATGAAGGATTTGGCTGTCAGAACGTCACCGGCGCGTACCGATCGGAAAAATTCGTACTCTATGCCGCCGTCGACGACACGCCAGAAGCCGGCTTTCGCCAATGCCGCCCTCAGATTTTCTGCCACCTCAGGAGGGTCGACTATTTCTGCGGGTGTTTGTAACGTCATACCTCTGGGCAGCTCTATCGGCCATCCGAAGAAACCAGGCGGCGCAATGATGGAACCGTGACTCGATTTCTCGGCGAATTTTTCGTCCCAGTAAAATGGATTCGGGTCATCCACGGCATCGGCAAATCTCTTAATAGACCCCTTCTCCACCTCGCAGGCCACAGTGCCGATGCTTCTCCCGATGAATTTAGTTACCTCGTCAGGCAGCATGTTACACCTCCCTTTTGGAAACTGGAAACCGCAGTAATTTTATGTTTGTAGCTGTCTATTGTCAAAGGTTTTATTAATTTTCCAGGCTCATATACTTGGTGCAAATGTATATTGCGACAGAATATTATGGTGCACCGCCTATTTATCCCATCCATTGTCATTAACGGGACCGGTTTCGACAATTTTTAAACAGAAAGCCTTCAGACTTATTGACAAGGTGTTCGCTTTATGATATTCTCGATAAACCGCTTGGTCTAGACCAAGCGTTCACTCTATAATATTAATTTATTATTAACATGCCCACTTCTATAAGAACCTATAGCCGAGATAAAGACTTGGTTAATTTGCGCAGAGAGCAAATTGCTCGATCTGCAGCCCTTCTTTTTGTTAAGAAAGGATATGATAAAGCAAGTATCCGCGAAATAGCCAAAGTCTGCCATATGAGCATTGGCACTCTGTACCACTATGTCGGAACAAAAGAGGACATTCTCAGCCTCGTTTTTGATTATGTTATGGCTCGTGAGGCACAGTTTACCGCGATTATTTCCAGCTATGACATTCTTCCCCCGACTGAAGCTCTCCAAAAAGCCATAGAAAATTACTATCGGGGTATCGACGACATTCAAGACATGGTTCTCCTTGCATATCAAGAATCAAAGAACTTGCAGCAAAAGGTTCGGGAGCGAACTTTTGAACAAGAGATCAGTATTATCAAGGTGTTTGAGGAAATATTAGCTAGGGGGTGCGAGACTGGGGAGTTTAAGGTGAGTGATATTACTCTGGCTGCGAATAACATAAGGGTTATCGGCGATACTTGGGCCTTTAACCGCTGGTTATTGGCAAAACGCTATACCATAGAAGAGTACATAAGAGAACAGACCAATCTTATTCTGGATGGAATACGTTCTCACAGCCGATAGCGTAAACGAAGAAGACTCAGAGGGCATAGGCCGTTTACAAATCCGCTCCAAAACTAGCAGAAGTGGAGGAAGGAGTTAAAATGAACTTTGAGACGAGCGATAAAAATGTGCTTGGTCAGCTGCTAGATGAAAAGGCCGAAAGAAGCAAGGATAAGCCCTTTCTATATTTTGAAGATGAGGAAATAACCTGCAAAGAAATACGTGAGAGAGTAAATAAGGTTGCAAACGGTTTTGTCCGAATGGGCATTAAGAAAGATGATAAAGTTGCAATCATAATGGAGAATTGCCCAGAGTACGTCTATACATGGTTTGCTCTCTCGAAGATTGGTGCTATTGAGGTCCCAATTAACACCTTCCATAAAGGCAACATGCTTGAATATCTAATCAACTATTCAGATGCAGAGACTCTGGTGATAAGTGACAGTGTGATCCCTCAGGTTAAAGCAATAGAAGATAGTCTAGAAAATCTTAAGAAAGTGATAGTTCATGGATCTACCCAGGAAGGGGAAACTCTGCGCTTCGCTACAGAATCATACCTAACTTTGCTTAATAATCCTTCGTCTTTCCCTCAAATGGATGTTCGTCACGACGATTTGATGGCAATTATGTTTACATCCGGGACGACAGGGCCTTCTAAAGGGGTTATGATAACACACAATCAAGCCATCTTTGTTGCAAGCCAGTACGTTGATTTTCTTCAGTTAAGAGGTGATGACCTCTTCTATCATTATATACCCTTATTCCATGAGGCCGGGCAGTTCGCCGGAGTGATAGCACCGCTGCTTGCCGATAGTGCTTTAGTATTGAAGAAGGGATTCAGTGCAACTGGCTTTTGGGATGACATTAGGAAATATGGTTGCACTATTTCAGGTATGTTCGAGGCGGTTCTGAATATACTTTATAAGGCGTCCGAAGGGGACGATGACGCCAACAACCCTTTGAGAGTATGTGCGACTGCACATATCCCTCCTGATATTCATGAGCCATTTGAAAAGAGGTTCGGAGTGAAGTTGGTCAATGTCTATGGGATGACCGAAGGTGATTGTACCGTGAGCGCAACATATGATGATATCAAGGTCGGCTCTTTCGGCAAGCCAAGAGGATATTTTGACGCAAGGATATTCGGTCCAGATGACAAGGAACTTCCGTCAAATAAGGTGGGCGGGCTTGCTTTGCGCCCTCTTCAACCGCACATCATGTTTGAAGGTTACTACAACATGCCGGAAAAAACTTTGGAGACATTCAGAAATCTATGGTGGCATACCGGAGACCTGGCATATAAGGATGATGAGGGATATTTCTACTTTGTCGGTAGAGAAAAGGATATGATCAGAAGAGGAGGAGAAAACATCTCCGCGCTAGAAGTTGAAATGGTGGTAGTATCACACCCAGCTATAAAGGAATGTGCAGCTGTAGCAGTGGAATCGGACATCTGGGGCGAAGAAGTCAAGATAGTTGTAATACCGAGAGAAGGATGGGAAATTAAACCTGAGGAGCTTGTGGCTTATTGTGACGAAAGAATGGCTTACTTTATGGTTCCAAGATATATTGAATTCGTAGAAGACTTTCCTAGAACAGGAGCCAGCCAAAGGCCTATAAAAGGTTTACTTAAAAATATCACGCCAACGACATGGGATAGAGTACGAGCGGGGGTTAAAATTAAAAGAGAAAGGGAGAAGGGAAAGAAAAAGTGAGTCAGTGATATGACTGAATGCTCCTGGGAAAAAAATGTTCAGATATGGGTAGCGCGTTCCACAATAACACATACTGAAAAAAGTTACTTTTTGTCAGGGCTATAGGGCTGGCAACACAGAAATATGTTCATCTAAGGAGGGTGAAATGAAGGCACTTGTATTAGGTGGCTGTGGAGTTATGGGCTCGTCAGTTGCTCGAGATCTTATTAAAAGCGATGACATTACCAAAGTTATTTTAGCCGACAAGAGGATAGACATGACTAAAATGCCCAACTCTGTCCGAAATAGCAAGAAGGTGTCGGCACAAACTATAGACGTCTCTGACTTCCAGGCCTTAGTCAAATTGATAAAGGGGAGCGACGTTGTAGTCAACTGTGTCGGACCATTCTACAAATATGCTATCTCGATCATGAAGGCTGCCGTAGAAGCAGGTGTCAACTATCTTGATATCATGGATGATTACGACACCACTATAGCTGCTTTTAAAGAGATGGATAAGCCAGCTAAGAACGCAGGATTATCTCTCTGTATTGGCTTTGGCAGTAGTCCTGGCTTTGGCAACATAATTGTGAAATACGCTGCCGATAAACTTGATGAGGTCGATGAGGTTCGCATATTGTGGCTAGGTGCGATGAACGATCCATCGGGCATAGGTGCGATGGCGCATGCTTTCCATTGTCTCAAAGGAGAGCATCCACAATACCTAGATGGCAAACTGGTAAATGTCGCTGGATTCGATGGCGAAGAAGAATTCGACTTCGGAGAGCCATATGGTAAGTGTCCTGTTTATTACTTCGGACATCCAGAGCCAATAACCATTCCCAGATATATCAAGGGGGTAAAGACAGTGGTTAATAAAGGAGGCTTCCTTCCCATATGGTTCAACCAACTGATCAAAGACTTAATCGCACGTGGTTTCACTGAAAGCGAACCCATACTGGTAGACGATGCTTCTATAAGACCTATAGATTTTGTGACTGCGTTAATAGGAAAATCACCGATTCTAAGAAAGCAGGTGGAAAAATATACAACCGCACCGTTTAGTGCTGTTATAAAGGGCAAGGAAAGAAACCAGGCTGTAACTTATACTTATAGCTCCGGTGGTGGAGCAATGGCCGCTGGGACTGCAATTCCGGCCTCGATATGTGCACAGATGCTAGTCCGCGGAGATATTAAAGTAAAAGGTGTAGTGGCTCCGGAAGGTTGTATTGACCCTAAGGCTTTCTTTGGAGAGTTTGCTAGGAGGGGATTCCGTCTCAGTGAGACAAAGACAGTGACAGAGGAGATTAAATTCTGATTAATGGGTATTTAGAAAGTAGCTATGGATAGGAGCAGATTTTTAAGGGGAATCCATGAAGCTGGCAAGAGTAAAATAGATTTCAGTGAGAGTTAATATAAGAGGAACGTTAGGTCTAGACTCAGATCTGTAACAAAACTAAACAGTCCAAACAAGAAAAGGTGGGGAGAATCAAGAGTACAAATTTAAAGCATATAAGCATTGAGGGCTCTACTGAAAGAAGAAAATTGATCTAGTCACGTATGCAAGAACTAAAAGGGCAAGCGGGGCAGAAATATATTTAGCCAAGGAGGGTGAAATGAAGGCACTTGTATTAGGTGGCTGTGGAGTTATGGGCTCATCGGTCGCCAGGGATCTTATCAAGAGCGATGTCGTTAGACAAGTCATCCTTGGTGACAAGAAGATAGACATGGCTAAGGTGCATGAATCTGTCCGAAACTCCAAGAAAATATCTACACAAACACTCGATGTCACTAATTTTGAAGCATTAGTTAAGGCGATAAGAGGAAACGATGTCGTTATCAATACAGTTGGACCATTCTATAAGTTCAGCACTCAAATCATTAAGGCCGCAATAAGGGCAGGTACAAATTACATTGATATTTGTGATGACTATGATGCAACTAAAGACGCTCTCGCCCTTAATGAATCAGCGATAGAAGCGGGGATCTCTATTTGCATCGGTTTTGGTGCTGGTCCCGGCGTTAGTAATTTGTTAGCCAAGTATGCTGCTGATAAATTAGACGCAGTAGATGAGATTAAGTTTTTTTGGGCGGCCGGACTTAATGATCCCGTTGGTTTTAGTGCGTTACTCCACGGAATGCACATGTTTACTGGATTAGTGCCCCAATACCTAGATGGCAAGCTAGTAAATGTGCCTGCTGGGTCTGGTGGCGAAGAGGTTGAGTTTGTGGAGCCAACTGGTAAAGCTGAAGTCTATTATGTTGGGCACCCAGAGCCAATAACCTTACCACGCTACATAAAGGGAGTAAAAACTGTTATTAACAAAGGCGGTGTGCTACCAACGTGGGCAAGCAAAATGATCATGGAATGGGTTGATCGAGGATTCCTTGACCCAGAGCCACTCAAGATAGGCGACGTGCCAGTATCACCTCAGGATTTTATGGTGATTATTCTAAAGTCCGCGCCCAAATTTAGGAAGCAAGTGGAACACTATACAGACGCGCCAAGCATTATCCTCGTTAAGGGTAAAAAAGGGGATAAAAGCATAACTTACAGTTATAGTTCTGGCGGCCGTCAGGCTGCAGGTACGGGCATTGCATGCTCAATAGCCTCACAAATGCTTTATCGAGGGGATGTAAAGATAAAAGGTGTGGTGGCACCGGAAGGTGCTTTGGATCCCAAGGCTTATTTTGCCGAGTTCGCCAAGAGAGGTATGAGAGTTTTCGAGGAAAAGACAGTGGTTGAGGAGGTTAAGTTCTAATTAGAGAGCCCCAGATGCGGGGAATCTTGAAAATCGATAAAGATCAAGATCAAGAAGGCTATCTATAAACAGAGTAAGGGTTCATGATTTCTAAGTGATTGCTACAAATGAAGAGGAGGAGAAACATATGGTGGAGTGAAAACATAGACCGTTCACTAACTTAATACAAAGAAGGGGGTAAAGTAAGTATGAAAGAAACTAAAAAACGAACGCGGAAAGTAGCTACGCGAATAGAGCCTTATTTAATGGCACTGCTTGCGCGGAGATTCGAAGTCATCAACAAAGAAATGACCAATACTCTTTTACGTACAGCACGATCTGCTGTTTTAAATATAGCCAGGGATTTTTCCTGTGCCATAACCGACAAAGACGCCCGGCTTGTTAGCGTAGCGGAAGGCCTTCCCGTCCATACCGGGACCTCTCACATGATTGCAGAGCCAGTATTGGAGCTGCACAAGCATGAACTGAAGCCAGGTGACTGCTACTTTAATAACAGTGCCTACTACGGCGGGACTCACCTAGCCGATTTCACTCTTGCTGTACCGGTCTTTTACAAGAATAAACTAACTTTTATCACCGTGAATAGGGCGCACCAGGCAGATTGTGGACATCCCGTACCGACCACTTATAGTTATTTTGCCAAAGATGTATATGAAGAGGGGCCTCACCTCCCTTGTGTAAAGATACAGCAAGACTATAAGGACGTAGAAGATATTATTCGGATCCTAAAGACGAATATTCGTGCATCCGATGTATGGTACGGTGATTATCTAGCCCAACTTGGTGCTGTTAGGATTGGAGAGAGAAGAATAATAGAGCTCTGTGAAAAATATGGCCTTGATATCATAATGGCATTTTCCGATGAGTGGCAAGAGTATGGCAAGCGCAGGATGATTGAGGCGATTAGAAAGCTGCCTAAAATAACCGCCGCCGGCGAAGACTGGCACGACCCTATTCCCTTAGTAGCGAACGAAGGTTTTCCAATAAGGGCAAAGGTTAGCGTGGATCCCGATGAAGGCTATATAACCATTGACCTAATAGATAACATCGACAACCTTCCTGGTGGTGTCAATCTGAGTGAGGCAACAGTTACTGCTGGTGCGCTGTCAGGAGTATATTATGTACTCGACCCCACCCTACCGCATAACGAGGGTGCCAATAGTAGGGTAAAAATCCTAACCCGCGAAGGTGCCTGCATAGGCAGGCCTAAATTTCCCGCTGGGACAGGCGTGGCAACAACCGATGCATATGATCGGCTTGTACTCCTCATTGCTAGACTACTTACTGAAGCACTGGGATATCCCTACGGAACAGCCCAAGGTGCCACCGGCATGAATGGGGCTCCTGTTGTTTCTGGAACGGACTTCCGCCGGGGTAATAAACTCTATGTTAACCAAATGATCCCACAACTGATTATGGGTGGAGGGGGTCATTATGGGGCAGATGGATGGGTGACCTATGCACTACCAGGGGTGTCAGGGATGATGACATCTGGTTCCATTGAGATCCTCGAGCAACTCTACCCTATTAAATATGATATGTGCCAAGTTGCAACTGACTCATTTGGCGCTGGTCAGTGGGACGGTGGTCCGAGCATGGAGGTGGTCCTGGGACCGAGGCACGACCCCGCGATTGTTGTGAGTGTCAGTGACACTAACAAGTTCCCAGTGAAGGGCGTTCTAGGTGGCCAAGATGCTCCGCTATCTCGGAATCAAAAATATAGCATCGAGAAACCGGCAGAAAAGACTGATGTAACTCCCACTGGGATTGAGATGCTACAACCTAACGAGAGGATATATTATTGGAAGAGCGGTGGTGCTGGCTATGGCGACCCATTGGAACGTGATCCTGAGTATGTAAGACACAGGGCTAGAGAAGAATGGATAAGTTTAGAGAAGGCGAGGGATGTATACGGAGTAGTGCTCGACACCAAACCTGAGAAATATGCCGTAGACTATGAGGAGACAAGAAAGGTTCGCGAACAGTTAAGAAAGGAAAGGGGGAAGAAAAAATGACTTATCGGGCTAGCATTGACGTAGGTGGAACTTTTACTGACCTAGTTTTTACTGATGAAAATGGGGAGCTGGCGGTGTTTAAAGCGTCAACAACGCCACGGGAAACCTGGAAAGGAATGCTTGATGCTCTGGAGTTAGCTGGCAAATATTACCAAATGCCGCTGAGTAAACTTTTAGCAGAGACCGCCGCAATTACTTACAGTGGAACAACTGGTACTAACGCAATTATTACAGGTACGGGAGCTAAAGTTGGTCTTATATGTACTAGAGGTTTTAGAGACATACTCCTTGCGAGGGAAGCGCCAAGGAAGGAGTCTGCTTACGATTGGCCGCCGTTTCCCGAGCCCTACGTTCCCCGATATTTGACCTTGCCAGTAACTGAGAGAATAAATGCTGAAGGCGGTATAGACGTACCTCTTAAAGAGGACGAAGTCCGCCATGGGGTACGCCAATTTAAGGAATGGAAAGTAGAGGCAATAGCGGTATCGCTTTTATGGTCTATTACCAATCCTATACACGAGGAGAGGATCGGAGAGATCATCAAAGAAGAACTGCCCGGAATACCCTACGTTTTATCGCATGAATTGAATCCGATCATCCGCGAATATAGGCGAATGATCTCAGCTGCTATTGATGCTTCGTTGCACCCCATATTAGTGAAAGATATTGATCAGCTCGGCAGGCAGTTGAAGGAAAAGGGGTTTAAAGGAAATCTGCTGGTAGGTACTGCAAGCGGTGGCGTACTAACACCGGAGGAGGCTTGTAGCCGGCCCATCTATACCATTGGATCGGGTCCAGCGTTAGGTCCTGTTGCAGCTAAATACTTCGCCCTAAAAGAAGGAGATAACAATGACGTAATCGTGCTCGATATGGGAGGAACTAGCTTTGATGTCAGTATAGTGACAAAGGGCACTATTGTTGTGACAAGGGAGACAATGGTAAAGGATGAAGTATTACCCATAAGTAGGGTAGACGCGAGAAGTGTCGGAAGCGGAGGTGGTAGCATAGCCTGGATCGATCCAGGAAAGCTCGTGCATGTCGGTCCACAAAGCAGTGGGGCCGAGCCCGGTCCGGCCTGCTACATGAGGGGTGGCAAAGAAGCAACAGTAAGTGATGCCAACCTCGTCCTTGGTTATCTTGACCCTGATTATTTTCTTGGTGGTAGAATGAAATTAAGTCCTCAGTTGGCACAGGAGGTCATTCAGGGCAAGGTTGCTAAGCCACTTAGCTTGGAAGTGCCCGAAGCAGCCTTCACAATTTTTAGCACAGTGACCCACTCTATGATCGCTGCGATACGTGATATAACTATATGGCAAGGCATTGATCCTCGGGAGTATCTTATAGTTAGCGGAGGTGGGGCCACTGGCATGCACATCGTGCCCATGGCCCAGGAGCTCGGTGTGAAGCAGGTCCTAATACCTAAAGTTGCGGGGACACTCAGTGCTCTCGGGGGCCTGGTAGCTGATATAACTACCGAATATAGTGCCAGCTATTTCACGAGCAGCGATCAGTTCGATTATGAGGCGGCTAACAGTGTATTGGAGTCTCTCCAAAAAAAAGGTGAGGCATTTTTAGCGATGGCTAAAGGGTCTTCCCGAGAAGGTAGACTCGAATATTTTGTGGAGGCGAGATATCCGTACGAAGTATGGGAGCTCTCCATCCCGCTTAGAAGCAATCGAATTAAAGGAGAAAAGGAGCTGGCAAAGCTAATCGAAGACTTCCATAATACACACGAAAGGATTTTCGCTGTCAAAGAACCTGGGCAATCTATCGAGTGCATAATCTGGAGAGTAGTAGCAACGGCTAAGATAGCACAGATAAAAGCAAAGGAAATGGCAGCTGGTGGCAAAGATCCATCAGCCGCAATGATTGGCAAGAGAGATGCCTATTTCAAAGACATAGGAGGCTTTGTGAAAACGCCCGTTTATAGAGGTGACAAGCTAACGAATGGGAATAAGATTGCTGCGCCAGCAATAATTGAGGAGCCTACAACAACGATAGTTCTGTTCCCCGGCTCTAAAGCGACCATTACTAGATTCGGCAACTATCTCATTGATGTAGGTTAATAGGTAAGAGAAGACAATCTCTGAACTATAGAGCAACACGTCGATGCTGCAAGTTAGCAATTTGACCAAATACTTTGGTGGCTTAGCTGCCGTGAACGATCTTTCTTTCGGGGTAGAGAAGGGAGAAATCGTGGGGTTAGTAGGTCCTAATGGGGCTGGCAAAACTACTGTTTTAAACCTGATTACCGGTTTCTATCAGCCTTCCAAGGGAAATGTAACATTTGAGGGGCGTGATATAACTGGCAAAAAGCCAAGCGTGATAGCTGCTTTAGGATTAACGCGAAGTTTTCAGTCAAGCGTTCTATTTGATCATCAGACCTGCCTCGAAAATATGCTTATAGCACATCATTTGCAACGAAAGGCCAACTCTTTCGCCAGAGTATTTGGTACCCGATCCAGCCGAGAAGAGGAGATGAAAATACGAGGCTTTGCCGAGGAAATCTTGGAGCGCGTGTGCTTAGTTCAAGTGAACGATCAGCTTGCTGGAAGCTTGCCCTTAGGGTCAAAGCGAGTCTTGGGAATGGCCGTTGTCTTAGCCACTAATCCCAAAATGGTTCTATTGGATGAACCAGTAGCTGGCATGGGGCACGCGGAAATCCAAGTTATGAAAAATTTGATTGAGCAGTTAAAGGACGAGGGCCTAACATTTATATTGGTAGAGCATAATATGAGATTGGTTATGGACATATGCGACAGGATTGTAGTGCTCAATTTCGGCGTAAAACTTGCTGAAGGCACACCTCGGGAGATAACCAGCAACCGACTTGTAATCGATGCCTACACAGGGGGTACAGAGAACAGGGGACATGCTACTTGAACTAAAAGGCATAGTAGCACACTATGGTGGCGTTGAAGCTGTCAAAGGCGTTTCTCTGGAGCTTGAGGAAGGAAAACTGATCGGCCTAGTCGGGCCGAACGGAGCAGGTAAGACAACAATTTTGAGAACTATATCCGGGCTAAAAAAGCCCACCTCAGGACAGATTCTGCTCCAGGGTGAAAGAATAGACGGGGCATTGCCTGAAAGTATTGTAGCGAAAGGCGTTAGTCAAGTACCCGAAGGTAGAAGAGTCTTCCCTTACATGACGGTGTATGGGAATTTGAGGATGGGCGGATATCTGCAACAGAACAAAAAGCGCTTTGAAGAGAACCTTTGTTACGTTTATGAGTTGTTTCCAATACTCAAGATAAAAAACAGACAAATGGCAGGAACTCTAAGCGGTGGCGAGCAACAGATGTTGGCTATAGGGCGCGCTTTGATGAGCAATCCAAGGATAGTTTTGATGGATGAGCCAACAATAGGATTAGCTCCATATCTAGTAGAAGCGCTTGCTGAAGCCATTGTTGGGCTGCGGCACAAGGGCATCAGTGTAATACTAGCAGAACAAAATGTAAAAGTTGCCCTTGACGTTGTTACATGGTGCTACGTGATGGAGTTGGGTGTGATTGTTCTGCAGGGGCCACCTCAGGATCTCTCTCATGATGAACGCATACTGAAAGCCTATCTCGGAGGATAGGGTCGCTTTTGGTGAAGAATTACGAGAGAGAAAGGAAATACCTAATATGAAAGGAGGGAGAAGGGGATGAAATTTCAGAACTCTAGGTGACTAGAAGGTTGACTTCTTAGATGACTTACGGAGTGCTAGAAAGAAATAACACGCGCAAGGAGAAAAATGAAAAAAAATTTTGCAATATGGTTAACGATTGTACTAGTTGTCGCTTTGTCTATTGTGGCTTGTGCCCCAGCAGCACAGGAAGTATCTTCTAAGACTCTGAAATGGGGGGTATGCTTACCTCTTACTGGTCCTAATGCGGGTTACGGAGTGCCCACGCTCGCTGCAATACAAGTCGAGGTAGCTAAGATCAATAGCGAAGGCGGTGTCAAGATAGGAGGAGTCAATTACCAAATTGAGGTTATTGCTGAAGACGACGGGTTTACTTCTGACGGAGCCAAAACCGCGGGTGAAAAATTAGTTTTTCGTGATAAGGTCAAGTTTATTTGGGGTGGTACAGAATCCAACGATACTTTAGGACTGCAACTGGTTACCGTGCCGAACAAAGTGATGACCTTTAACACAGCATGGGCAGATACTGTACTAAGGGACCCGGCGACAAAGCAGGCCATTCCTTATTCTTTTAAAGTACTACAAGCTCCTCACGAGACGCTCCGGGGAGTATGGGGTTCTATACAGAAAGCCTATCCTGAGATTCACAGGGTTGCTTTGTTTACAGCTAATACACTGAGTGGCCATTATGGTCAAGAACTAAGCGCGAAATTGGTACCGTATCTCGGCTACGATGTAGTCTATAACGACTATTTTGAGTTCGGCACGCCTGATTTCACTTCCTACCTAAGCAAGATACTTGCGACAAATCCCGATATTATCCACGGTTCGGCCACTGGTTTGGCGGACTGGGGCTCAATCATCAAACAGTCCCGGGAGATGGGTTACCAGGGATATTTTATGTACGAACTAGCTCTCGGCGGGGATTTGCTTTTCAGCGTAGCGACTAAAGAGGCTGCAGAAGGCTTCATCGGGCTTGATTTTCCTTGGCATGGCCCCAACACAGTGCCAGGGTTAAAGGATTTCAGTGATAAATACGTAGCGGCAGCTGGATTTTGGTTTCCTGAGTTATGCAATCTGCCCATAGCCGCAGAGTGCCTTGTTCAGGCGACGCAGACCGCTGGCAGTATAGACGATACTGACAAAATCACACAAATCCTTGAGACTTCGACCTTTAACGTTATGGGCCAAAGTGTTCAGTTTGCAGGAAAAGAATATTATGGGGCAAACCGTGTTCTGGCTGTACCCTTGACGGTAGCCGTGATAAAAGGGGGTGAACTTGTCCCTATAGGAGCCATCTCCGTGGCGGAGCAAGTCTCTCCTTGGCCGCCAGGCCTTGACTAGGTTGACATTCGTTGGTTCCAGTTTTTCGGCAAATGGGTCATCCTTGCTCTTAATGTACCGTTGTGTGTAGGTCTGTCAGAAGAACTGAATGGTGTTGTTAAGTTGTTCGCAAGCGATGACTTCGATTTCGTGGTTTCATTCCACGTGTTGAGGGCAGGGTGAGGATTATGCACTTATAAAGAGATATTACGTATCAAGTTCCAGCTAAATGATGCGCAGGGATGTATAAGCTGAATCTCAACAGCGGTGTGGTTTTCAATCACTAATGCTGTAAAGTGTTGAGTATTGCTATTGTCCTCCTCAAAACAGCTATGAACGTATAGTCGAAGAATCGCAATTAATATAAAGGGATAATACAGCGTCATGGTAACTTCGTTAGCCCAGGTCTTCATTAACGCATTAGAACTAGGTTTAATTTATGCTTTAGTGGCTTTGGGTTTTTCTCTAATTTATGGTGTGGGGAGAGTAATATTCTGTACTCACGGTGAAGTGTACATGGTTGGCGCAATGTCCTCTTATTTCTTGACCACGAAACTGGGCTTACCGTTCCCTTTAGTGCTAATTTCAGTCGGTCTAGGTACAGGTGTCTTTGGCTTATTAATTGAGAGGTTCTTGTTTCGCCGGCTCCGCGGCAATGACTTCGCTATTTTTGTAGTATCACTAGCGCTAGCTATGATTATCCTCAACTTGTTCTCAGAAATATTCGGGACTGAACCCGTTCGAGCTAACGAGCTGTTTTCTGGGTACATAACTCCAATGGGTGTGAACCTTTCACTAGACAAGATGATAGTAGCACTAATCTCTGTTGGTTTGATACTGGGTTTACACGTCTTCTTTCAGCGAGTAAAGGTTGGGCAGTCCATGCGTGCCGTAGCGCAGGACCCCGAGGCGGCAGCTTTACAGGGAATTAGCATCAACAAGACCGTTTCACTAACCTTTTTCCTTTCCCTTTCCGTGGCAGGGGTGGCCGGAGTACTTGTGGCGCCTGTATTTATCATTAATACGGGGATGGGTACTTCTGCTCTCATGAACACTTTTGTGGTTGTAATCTTAGGTGGCATAGGAAGTTTTCCCGGCGCTATCGCTGGAGGTCTCTTTTTGGGTATTTTACACGTCGTTGGAGGCCTTTTCATAGGAAAGTTTACCTTTCTCCTTAGTTTTGTGGCTGTTATCATTTTCTTAGTAGTAAGACCACAAGGATTCTTTGGCCATGAGTAAATATGGTTTAATGAAACGTATCTCTGTTTTGACCCTGACGATCGTCTTGCTAGTCTTGCCAGTAGTGGTGCGTAATGACCAGTTCCTAGTACACGTTCTCATCATGGCGGGCGTTTACTGCATACTTGCTGTGAGTTTGCGTTTTGTATACTTGGCGAACATATGGCTTGTTGGTCCGGTTGCGTTTTACGCTATAGGAGCTTACGGCGTAACTTTGCTGATGCGTGCAATAGGGCTGTCATACTGGATTTGCCTTCCCTTGGTCGGCGTTGCAGTGGCAATTATTGCTTGGGGATTTGGGTACGTGACTATAAGAGTACGAGGCCTGTATTTCGCCATATTAAGTATAGCTTTTATCGAAGTTGTCAGATTGACATTTGTAAACACACTGGGTAACCAAATGCTATTAATGGTTCCTGCTCCTAATCCCATAACAATTCCACATTTGTTTACAATAGATTTCGCCAGCAAGATGGACTACTACTACTTCATGTTGGCTTTGTTTGCGATAACCCTATTTATTCTATTCAGAGTGGAAAGGTCACCAGTCGGTGCAAACTTCAAGGCTATTACAGAGAGCGAATTATTAGCCGAAAGCCTTGGCATAAAAGTCGTACGACATAAAGTCTTAGCACTCTGTATAGCAGCTTTTTTTATTGGCATAGCAGGTGGTTTTTTCGCTCCCTATAATCAAACTATAAGCCCGGAGTCTTTCACAATTGGGGCTTCAATGTTGGTCTTGATTCTGATGGTCGTTGGAGGGACAGGTTCCATTTGGGGGCCAGTGATCGGTGCTACTGTTCTAACAATTTTACCAGAGTATCTCCCTGTTAGCCCTATTGTCGAGAATTCAATTTATGCGGTGTTTGTAATCCTTATTCTTTATTTTCTGCCAGGCGGTCTTGTAAGTCTCCCTAATGTTATTACAGGACAGGCTTGGTGGCAAAAAACCAAGGAGGCAAGAAACAACATGCTAGCTCGTATACGTAGGGGACTCTGATAGTCACTAAGATCTGTCATATTAGAGCGCCTTGTGGGTTCCTTAGTGAATTTGCAGGCAGCTTATAAGTGGAATCAAGTTTTATGAAGTCAAGGAAATCAACAAGATTAAGGAGGTTAGTAGTATGAAGAAGATTATAGTACTGGGTGGGGCGGGTTTTATGGGGTCTGAAATAGTATACCAATTAGTCCAACGCAGCGATGCCAAGATAATTATTGCTGATGCTAATCTAAGTAAGTTACAGCAGATTGGTCAGACTAAGCACGAAGCTAGAAAGATAGCTCTCAATGAGCTGAAAGAGAGGGTGGATACACTGGCTATAGATGTCGAGGACTTCGATAGCTTGGTTCATTTGATTAAAAACGCAGATCTGGTAGTCAGTGCTATTGGGCCATTCTACAAGTATGCCAGTAAAGTAACTAAGGCTAGCATTGCGGCTGGAGTAAACTTCATAGACATAAACGACGACTATGATGCAACCAAAGAGGTGCTTGCTCTCAATGAGGAGGCAAAAAAAGTAGGCGTTACTGCGGTAATAGGATGTGGGGGGAGCCCAGGAATGACAAACATGCTAGCAAAATATGCTGCCGACAAAATGGAGAGAGTAGATGATATTCGCATATTCTGGGCAGAAAGTGGCATAGACCCAACAGGACCTGCCGCTGTAAATCATTGGTTCCATATCACATCGGGAGACGTTCCCATGTTTATTGAGGGAAATTGGGTTAATGTTAAAGCTTTATCAGGGCCCGAAGTTGTAGAGTTTTCTCCTCCGCTTGGTAAGATTGAAGTGCGTTATACAGGCCACGCGGAACCAGTGACTTTGCCACTCTATATAAAAGGGGTGAAAAACGTAACTATTAAGGGTGCACTTTTTCCGACCCGTATGATGGAGCTCTATAAAATCTTGACTGAAGTTGGCTTTACAAGTCTAGATAACTTCACAGTGGCAGAGAAATTGTCTGTGCCTCTTAGAGAATTAACGACTAGGATTGTCCGGGCTCTTGGGCATTTCAATCCAGCATACTTCAAAGCCATGTCTGAGGAGGCATCAAAAATATACAAAGACTCTCCGGGAACAACAAGGGTCGAAGTAACCGGCGAAAGGGATGGAGAAAAAGTGCACTATGTTTATGAATGCACGATTGATTCAGTAACTCTTGGTACAGCTATACCCGCGGCAATTGGTGCGCTTATGATTTTGGATGGTAAGGCTAAGGGAACGGGTGTTTTGGCTCCAGAGGGCGCTTTTGACTCTGGTCTATTTATCTCGCTGGCCACTAAGGACGTGCGGGTACACGAGACAGAAACAAGAAAAAGGGCAATATGAACTTTGTTTTGGAAATAGTCATGACAAGCGGGTCAGGCGTGAGCTGGTCCGTGTTTCGAAATTACGCGTTTCTTACAGAAATAAAGAGAAAAGGAGGTCGAAAGGAAAATGGAGTGTTATCCATGGTGGAACGAAACTCAGAAGAAGCTTGCTGAAGAGGTAAAGGCGGTTACAGACGAAGTACTGATTCCGTTGGGTGAGAGATGTGCCTGGAAAAAGGAGTTTCCTTGGGAAGCGATAAAGGAGATGGCTAGAAGGGGGTGGTTTGGGGCGCAAATCCCGGCCGAGTACGGGGGTCGGGCAGAGGAATGGGGAGTCACCGGGGCCTGCATAATACTGGAGGAGACAGGACGGGCTGGTGAAATATCTTCACCCTTAGCATGTACCATGCAAGGTGGTATTCACCAGATTATTCACGATGGAACCGATGAGCAGAAGAAGCGATGGCTCCCAAGGATTGCTAAGGGAGAATTACTCGGTGCTATAACTATGACCGAGCCGTATGCTGGTTCAGACATAGCAGGTATAGAGACCACTGCTGTCAAGGATGGCGATTATTACATCGTCAATGGAAAGAAGAGATTCCAGACCTCGGCTGCAGCAGCAGATATATACATGACCTACGTAAAGACTAGCGATAAAGCCGAGGATATAGCCAAATATTGTCACCTTACTGGTTTGATCATTGAGAAGGGGACACCTGGGTTCACGATCGAAAAGGTCAACGATCTCATGGGGATTGATGGAATATATAATTGCTACCTTAACTTCGACAATTCAGCGGTACCGGTAAAGAACAGAATAGGTGCAGAGGGTTCCGGCTGGCAAGTGATGACAAGTGGTCTGAACGTAGAGAGAACTCTCGACGCGGCTGTACCACTGGGTTCGATGCGAGAGGCGATTCGATACGCCGTGCAGCACTTACAACGGAGAGTCCAATTTGGTCAGCGGACGGGAGACATGGCAACAAATCAGTTTAAGGTTGCCGATATGATCTGGAAGCTGCAACTGTCAAGACTACTGACATATTATACGGCGTACTGCCTTGACCTTGGCAGAGAAGTACCATTGGAAGCAGCAATGGCAAAGATGTACATTACCGATAGCACCTTGCAAACTGCAATTGAAGCTATCCAGTGTATGGGAGGTAATGGAGTTACCCGGTACTATCCTGTCGAGAGGATTATGAGAGATGCAAAGCTAATGCAAATTGCTGCTGGCACAAACGAGGTGGCGAGACTTCTCATTTACAGGCAGGGGTTGAGGAGCCTGATGGCAGATTTGAAGGTTCCAGCCAGAGTTATAGACGATGCGCTTAAGGTGCCAATGCCTTTAGGAAAGGCACCGCCACCAAGGTTATGCTCAAGTGAAGATGATGTCATAAAAGTACTTGGAGAGGAATACCGGATTAATCCAGGGCTGCACATGACAATAGAGGACATCAAAGGGCTGTTGGCTGTGAACGATGAAGACCTTAAAAAACATCTTGTCAGCCTGGAAGAGAAGGGGTTGGTCAGTTTATATCGGGATAGACGTGGCACAATCGCCTTAGCTAGGGCAACCTATAAAGGATTAGCTCAGGCAAATCCCCCAGAGTATTACAAATACATCCCAGAATGGGTTGCTAAGAAGGACGTATTCTAAGTTAATCTCAGTAAAGTATGCCTCGCGAGGACAAAATCCAGTATTTTGTAGAAGTGAGATATTTTTGTGAAGTTTGGGGGCTCCCAACCCCGCTGAGAAGTAATCAAATAAGGAAGTGTTGACAATGAAAGGTGCACTGGCAAGTGTTTTAGTTCTGGATCTCACTCAAGTGCTTAACGGGCCTTTTGCGACAACAATGCTTGCCGATCTGGGAGCCGAGGTTATTAAGGTTGAACCAACTGAAGGAGAGGTGGCAAGGGCTGCCCCTCCCAAGATTGGAAATGAGTCCTACCCGTTTATGCAACTTAATCGCAACAAGAAAAGCATCACCCTGGACCTGAAAAGTGAGCAAGGGAAGGAAATCTTCAACAAACTGGCAAGAAAAGCGGATGTGATAGTTAACAACTTCTCACCGGGGACAATGGACAAGATGGGTCTCAGCTATCAAGAGTTGAAAAAAATAAATCCTCAAATTATCTATGCGTCCAGCTCCGGATTCGGGCAGACTGGCCCCTACTCTTCACGAAGAGCCTACGACGCAGTGATCCAAGCTGCTTCAGGTATAATGAGCCTTACCGGCCATCCAGATAATCAGCCCACTAAGGTTGGGCCCAGCATCACCGATTTCATGGGTGGCATGATGACCGCTTTGGCTATTGTGTCTGCGCTGTATTATCGAAAGGAAACCGGAAAAGGTCAGGAAATAGACATCTCGATGCACGATATTGCATGCAGCATCACTCTCGAGTTTTGGGCAGATTATCTTGTAGGCGTCAAGGTCCCTCGGCGAGTAGGAAATGAGGATCCTAACGTGGCACCGGCCAACGGCTATGCTGCTCGGGATGGATACGTGATTATTTTTGCAGGTTTCGATCACGAGTGGGCTAGGCTAGCGAAAGCTATGGGAAAAGAAGAGCTAGTCGACGACCCGAGATTCTCGAGTGCAGAAGCTAGAGTGCGACATCGAAAAGAAGTAGATGCCATAGTAGCGGGATGGGTAGCAAGCAAATCTGTCGAAGAACTACTGAGTGAGCTTGATGATGCAAAGGTCGTCTCTGGGCCAGTTCTTAACCTTGAGCAGGTGTTTGACGACCCTCATGTCCGGTATCGTGGAATTATGTCTGAAATTGACCACCCTGCCGCAGGTAAAGTGAAGGTACTTGGCCCATTGATGAAGTTTTCGCGGTCGCCAGCAGAAATAAGGTCTCCAGCTCCTCTTTTGGGGCAGCACAATGCGGAGATTCTTAGCGAACTAGGCTATAGTAATCAGGAGATCGTGGAGCTTCGAAAAAGCGGAGTAATCTAAAGATCTGCCATTCCATTGTCCGAAGTGTATTGCTTGTTTTATTCGTCCTGTCTCTCCATAAAAAAGGGTAATAAAATGCGTGGGCATACTTAGTAATAACGCCAACTCTAACGCCAAGTTAGTTTTGAGAGTTGAGAAGGATAGACCTAAAAGCAGAGGACTATAAGACCGCTGCGCTAGCAAAAACTTGAATAATAAAGATAGTTGCCAACTGTTATTTCTCTATACCCTTGTGTAAAAAACTCCGTCGACAAAGGCTGAATCCTTGCCAATGAGCTGCGCTGATTGTTTCATATCTTCCTTAATAGCTTGTATAGCCGCCTCTTGTTCCTCTAATGTGTGTGGTCGTGCCACTACTGAAATGAACTTTACAAACATTGTCTTCTGAGCAGCTCTCACTACCTCCTTAGGAACTCCCCTAGCTCGAAGTTGTCTCCACATATTTGGAGCTCCTATATAGGGGAATATCTTCCTGCAATACTGGCACCTCAGTATCCAAATGGGGCACCGGCCTCGATTACCGCTAATATGCTCGATAACTTCACAAGGGCGGTTACTGCTGTGTTTGTGGCAATCAGGACATTCTACGGATTTATGCCTCCACATATTCATACCTCTCTATGTCTATTATACGTACTGTCGAGGGATACTTACTACATCAAAATTTAGGGTTACAACTCAACGAGCCAATTTCACCTATTTTCTCCAAAGCCGACCCCCATTCCTTTCTACTGCGTCTGGATGTATAATCGAGATAGATATCGCGGCGACTAGTGGAACCAATCTGCACTATTATTCATGCGCAGAAGGGATCAGTCATGAGGGCAGATATAAAAAGGATATTAGAATTTCAGAGACAAAGGGATTGGAAGCAATTCCACCTTCCAAAGAACCTGGCCATATCATTAGTTCTTGAGGCTGCAGAGGTATTAGATGTGTTCCAGTGGACAAAGGATAATGAGCTTCCTCCGGACAAAAAGGAACAATTGGCTGAAGAGCTAGCTGATGTGTATTACTATTTGCTATTACTTGCCCACGAAACAGATGTAGATATCAAAGAAGCTTTCAAGAAAAAGATGGAGATAAACGAAAAGAGATATCCAATAAGCAAATCCAAAGGAAGTTCTAAGAAATATACTGAACTAAAATGAGGATATTATTAGAATCTGCTTCCGGAAAGGACGCAATCGAGCACTTTTCAAATTCAATTCACCCTGGTGTATTGGGTTCTTCAAAAAAGATAGGAACTTAAGAAGATGAGCCGAAAATAATGAATAGCAATCTTTATGTCATCACTGCAAGTAACCCGTCCGCTAAACAACATATAGATGCTACTATTGAGCATCCGATTCCGCCAGGCAAAGTAGAGCCTTATTTCATTGGTGATGAATTGGATCAAGTGAAGAAGGTAGGAATTTCCCACGGGTATTATGCCTGGGGAGCAACTCCAGGTCCTATAAATATTTCCAACTGGCAATCAATGCATGTTGGAGACCACGTATTGATTTATCAAGACAAAATGTACACCTATTGTACTGCAGTAGTATTTAAACAAAAAAACCGCGATTTTGCCCTAGCAAATTGGGGGCAAGTCAAGGTCACTGAATTGAATTGACATGCGGCTGTAATGAATATATATTTGTGTCAAGGCCAAAGATGGACTAGGATCAGGTCACTACGAGTTAATGTGGGAAATCCCGGATAGGAGGGTTAGGTGAGGCCGCTGGTTAGATTACATGGAGTAATTTCTGCATTGATGGTTGTTATACTTATGTTTACCTTCATATCTTGTGATGGTAAAAATACTTTGTCTGAAAGCAAGACTCCTAATCCTGGTATTACAACTCCATCAATTAATAGCCAGGATACAGGCAATAATAATCTGAACGATGTTCCAGTAGATCCTGAATGGAAGCCACCTAGTTGGATGGAGGATAATTCAGTTGAAGCGGACAAAAATCCAAATGGAGAACATTCATCACCTGCCATTACTATACCGTATGCTCCCTGCGATCTGGACCTCACCGTTGAGCCGTCAACTGTATATGAAGGGGAATACTATGAAATTAAGTGGAATGTAACTGATTATTATTCAGAGGTTGTATGGGGCGACTGGAGAACGAATTTAAGGGGCACAAGAATACCATTTTCGGGGCACGAATGGCGAAACATCAGTATTGCTGGAACATATGATATTACAATTTCTGCATATCATTCCGAAACACAATCCGGAAAAATTGGACTATTTGGTGGAAACACAAGTCAGATGGGTGACTCAGGAAATTGGTGTACGAAAGCTGTCACAATAACCGTAAAAAAACGTGAGAATTACAACCCAGAGAGTTCCGTATTTAACCCCACCAACCCTAACCCGCCCCAAACCACCACAACGAACTGACCTGCCTCCGATAATTGTACCGCCTCTTAAGTCAGTGCCATTGCCATAATAGTCTCAGGAGTGGGTGGGCGATATTTGAGCACACTATGTGGTCGTATTTGTTTGTATTCTCTCCTCTACAAACTACAGCAATTTTGTTATGAATGTTCGCCCATAAGAAAAATCACTCCTACCACTGCACGAACATCGGCATGACGACGTGGATGTAGTTGTCAGCACCAACGGGGCGAAGGACGCCGGGGCTGGACGAAGTGGTGGTTTCTAAAGCGACTTGCTTTTGGTGCAAGACAGACAGGACGTCCGAGAGGTATTTGGCATTAAAGGCAATCTTGGCCGCCTCACCATCAATTAAGGCGTCAATCTCGCCCATATTATCTCCGACCTCTTCAGCGCGGGCTGAGATATTCACTTTACCCGGTGTAAGCTCTACGCCAGGGCTTACAACCAGACGGACAATGCCGCTACCATCACGGGCAAAGATGGAGGCCATCTTTATAGCGCGTAGGAACTCAGCCACATCAACAACCGCTCGGGTAACATAGCTCTGCGGTATGAGCTGCGAGTAATTGGGGAAGGCGCCCTGGATAAGCTGCGACACCATCTCTATGTTCTTGAGCTTGAACAAAATCTGGCTCTTTTGCTGATTTACCGTGATTTCAACCGGTTCCTCCTGGTCGGTGAGGAAGCGGCTCAACTCGTTCAAGGCTCGCGCCGGCACGATTATGGCAGTTTTATTTTTAACCGGCTCCAGTAGAGAGGTATTATGGACAGCCAATCTAAAGCCATCGGCAGCCGCCAGAGCCAGCTTATCGCCATCAAATTCAAGCTGGTTCCCGGTAAGCACGGGGCGGGATTCTTCGGTAGCGGCAGCAAAGGTAACCTGGTTAATCCCTTCCCTCAAGGCTTCAATCTCAATTTTGGTAGCTATGCCGTCAGCAACTTGGGGGATGGGCGGGAAATCCTGAGCATCGAGGCCATTGATTCGAGCCTCGAAACGGGCACACCTGAGTTGAAGTGTGCGCTGAGTAAGTTCGATATCGATACGGTCGTTGGGGAGAGAGCTGATAAATTCAGTGAGAAGTCGAGCAGGGATGGTGATGGCACCTTCCTCTTCTATTTTGGCACCAACCCAGCAGCTAATAGCTATCTCTAGATTGGTAGCGGCTAACTTAAGTCGAGACTGGTCAGTGGCTATCAAGACATTCTGAGTAATAGGCAAGGTACTTCTAGTGGCTACAGCCCGACTAACTATGCCTAATCCTTTACTCAGGTTCTCTTGAAGGCAGGATAGTTTCATGTCACACCCCCCAACAGTTGTAGTGTCAAAGTATACCCCGCCCGCTGGGTCAAGTCAACGGTTATAGCACCTGGTTGGACATAATTTTGCTCAGATACTTAGGGATAGACCTTCAGGTCTGTCCGCGCGGAGCAGATGCTCCGCGGTACCCGGCATTCTTCGACAGGCTCAGAATGAGCGGACGACTGATGGCTTGCCAAGTAGGAATGTAGGGGCGGACCTTTAGGTCCGCCCGCTGGAGCGTATGCTCCGGGCTACCCGATAATAACCGTGCCGGCTGCTTTAGCCTACCTTTATCTTTTCGGGCGGGTCTGAAGACCCGCCCCTACGTTATGACGAGCTATTCAAGCTTAATCGTCCCGCTTTTACCGCCGCTTTTCTTGACGAGACGGATGCTGTCCAGGTGCAACGTCTGGTCTACTGCCTTGCACATATCGTATATGGTCAGCCCGCTAACAGCAATGGCAGTTAAAGCTTCCATCTCAAACCCGGTCTTGCCGCTGCCCTTTACCGTTGCCGTGATTTCTACCGCCGAGGTTTTATCATCTATAGTGAATTCTATTTTAACATCTTCGATGAGCAACGGGTGGCACAGCGGTATGAGGCGATAAGTTTCTTTAGCCGCCATTATGCCGGCAATACGCGCCGCCGCCAGAGCATCGCCCTTGGGCAACTTACCCTTCTTAAGCAAACTCAAAGTTGCCGTCTGCATCAACACCTTTCCTTTGGCCACAGCCTGTCTTTTGGTAACCGGCTTGCCACCAACGTCTACCATGCGAATATCCGAAGATGAACTCATATCAACCCCCCACCTGAGACATTAGACGTTTCCTGGAAGCTCGGCCCTGGGCTAGCTCATGCTTCTGTGGCTTCGCTTGAATTGCTTCGGTGATGACCCTTTTCAGTTCCTGGGGTGAGGCGCCGCTACGCAACGGCTGGCGCAGGCCAATCTCGTGGTCACTGAGCAGGCAGGGACAGAGCTTGCCTTCGGCAGTAAGGCGGAGGCGATTACAACTAAAGCAAAAGTGCTGGCTGACCGGCGCGATGAAACCAATGGTGCCGACGGCTTGCGGAAAGCGAAAGTATTTAGCCGGACCGCTTCCGGTGATAGGCAGACTGGGCTCCAGTTCCCCCAGCCTATTGAGGCGTTCCTTAATTTCATTAGCCGAGACGAACTGCGGGTGAAGATTAGTTTTGCCTCCTATCGAGTGTCCATCCGGGGGATTATCCGTGGCAAATGGCATTAATTCGATAAAACGGACATGCCAGCCTTCAGTTATAGTTAATCTGGCAAAATCCATAACCTCATCATCATTTATGCCCCGCATTACCACCATATTGACCTTGACTGGATTAAGCCCGCAGGCTTTAGCCGCCTCGATGCCTTGAAGTACCTCGTCCAGGTTATTATGGCGGGTGATGCGCTCAAACTTGTCTCGACTTAGAGAGTCCAGGCTGACATTTACCCGTTTTAAGCCAGCCTGTTTAAGCTCAGCCGCATACTGTTTGAGAAGGACTCCATTGGTAGTCAGCGAGATGTCATCAATGCCGTCAATCCCAGCCAGCATGGCGACCAGTTCCTGCAGCCTGGCTCTCACCAGCGGCTCACCGCCGGTAAGCCTGAGCTTGTTGATGCCCAGCTCAGAGGCTAGCCTGGCAATTGTCGCAATCTCCTCATAAGTCAATACCTCGTCATGAGGCAGCAGACGAATACCCTCAGGTGGCAGGCAGTAGATGCAGCGCAGGTTGCAGCGGTCGGTCACCGATATGCGGAGGTAGTTTATGGGACGGTTAAAGGTGTCGGAAAGACCGGTCATAGCTTCACTTTTTCCGCAATTTTATCCAGAATACGGTATGCCTCACGGGCAGCTTTGCCACGATGACTAATTCGATTCTTGATTTCCAGGGATAATTCAGCCATAGTTTTCTTAAACTCCGGAAGATAAAAAACCGGGTCATAGCCGAACCCGCTTTCACCCTTGGGTTCTAAAGCAATCAAGCCCGGACATTCTCCGTGACACAGCTCGGTTTTTCCCTCCGGGGACGCTATGGCGATAACACATTTGAAATGGGCAGTGCGCTTCTCCAAAGGTACTTTCTTCAGTCTGGCCAGAAGATGTTCAATCCTATCCTTATCGCCGGCTGCTTCGCCCGCGACGCGAGCCGACCGGATACCTGGCTCGCCACCCAGGACATCAACTTCCAGTCCGGAATCGTCAGCCAGTGTAGTGAGGCGACTCGTCCCGGCATAAGCGACGGCCTTCATCCTGGCGTTCTCCTCATAGCTCGGATAGTTCTCCTCCACAGCTATGTTAATACCTATCTCATCCGGTGTCACTAGTTCAAACGGCAGGTCGCTCAGTAGGCTGCGATATTCGCGGATTTTTCCCCGGTTGGTGGTCGCCAGTAGCAACTTAGCCATTTTCCCTTTTTAATGTAGCTACGACCCTATAGGGTCGTAGCTACATGAATAGACGTTTGTAATTAAATCTTCTTGAATCTTCCTTTAAGTTTTTTCATCACCTCGGGCATGGTGGTGTATTCCATCTCTTCCAGTGGCAGGCGATGGGGCTCAAAAGGCCCATGATGGCGTAGTATGTCAGCAATGATATTAGCTTCTGCGCGGGCATTGTCAAAAGCAGGGTCATCGAACATATCGCGAGGTCCAACCAGCATGCCTTTAGCAAGCTGAAAACCAGCGGCAATCACCCTGGGCGGGCCATCGAAGCGGGAGGGGTTGCTCTCCCTGACGGCTACCGGCATCAGCGGGCCATTATGCGAGCCTCGCATCCAGCCTTCCACAATGTGTGGATGTGCAAAAGGTTCTAGTATCTCGCCTACGGCGGGGAAGTGACCCTGAGAACGGACAATACAAACCGGGTCGTCCTTGCCAACATATCTGCCAGCCATACGAGAGAGTCTCTGTGTGGATGAGGCTGCTGCTATTTCACCGCTCTCCCGGTGATATACATCTTTAACAGCAAAGCGGCTGGGTGCACCTATAAAAACCAGCATATCGTAAATTTCCTCTGGAGCGTTAAAAACTATCTTCTTGCTATCTTTGACATCGTGAACCTCGAAAGAGAAACCACCATGCATATTGCCGGCAATGACCAGGCCGATGGTGTTAAACGGGTCGGCGAAGATTTTGTATAAGGGCAGGTTCCAGGCGCCGGAGGCGGTTTTGTCTGCCATGAAAATGATGATTGTCTCGGCCTCTCGTTCCTCGATTTCCATCTCGGCAACCCCGGGCCCCATGCCCTTGACGTTGCCCGAGAAGGCATCAGCCAACATGTCTTGACCGGCACCGTGTAGCTTAAGCTTTTTGGCTATTTTGGTGCAGTCAACAAAGGTGTCCCATGCCAGCTTATGAATTTTCTCGTCACTCTCCCCATGCTGGTGTGTCATTATCAACTGAAGGTCATCACCGCATCGGGTAACATGATAGTCAATGAGCAGCCCGGATTTTTTAGCTGCTGCCATACACTTTTCACCTTTATCCAGCACTTCCGGATGCGAGCTGGAATGGCCCACATATCCACCGATGTCAGCTTTGATTACGCTTAAAGTTAGCTTCATTCTATCCTCCCTTTTTATTTGGTTAATTCGTTGCAGAACGTAGGGACGGGTCTTTAGACCTGTCCGAAACGGACAGACCTGAAGGTCTGTCCCTACTTAGTTTTGATTTGTCATTTTGCATTTTGATATTTGATTTCTAACTTGTCTTCACACCAATGCCGGCAGCCGGTATTCCCCGAAGACCTTCCGCAGCACGTCGCAGACTTCGCCTAG
>Ga0315295_10000174_pt1 | contig 54546 bp, 53 predicted proteins | sample YL17G14_0_MG_FD_204453 | JGI IMG/M metagenome (GOLD analysis project Ga0315295, IMG submission 204453) | Sediment microbial communities from Yellowstone Lake, YNP, Wyoming, USA - YL17G14_0 | ecosystem: Environmental > Aquatic > Freshwater > Lake > Sediment | place: USA: Wyoming | collected... | reverse complement strand
CGCCGCCGTGCGGCACTGCTCGATGGCCTGCATCGCCCGCCGATGGCTGGGCAAGAGGTGCGCGCCGAACTTGTCCCGGTAGGCGGGGCCGTAGCGCCGGAAGATCTCGGCCAGTTCGATCAACCGCTGGTTTCCACCAGCCGATTGATCGCTTCTGAGGCCAGGTCTTCCGATTTGCGCGTCAGATGGGTATACAGCGCTGTCGTCGTGGGCGACCGGTGCCCCAGATAGATCTGAATCAGTCGCAGGTTGACCCCCGCCTCCAACAGATGCGTCGCCCACGAATGCCGCAGGGTATGCACGCTCGCCGGCTTGTGGACCCCACTCTCTGCCAACGCCGCCTTGAAGGCGCGCTGCACCCCGGTGGCGCACATCGGACCACCGCCGGCGTCATGCCCGGAAACAGCCACACCGGATCCCGGTGGCTGGACCAGTGCTCCCGCAATAGCTCCAGCGTCCGTCGCGGGAGCGGGACGCCGGCCGTCTCGCCCCGGCGGGCCGGGGCTCGCGGCCCGAACGGGGTGCGAGACGGCGTAGCGGTCCTGCCCACCCTTCCCATGGCGCACATGGATGACCATCCGGGCGCCATCGACGTCGGCCACCGGCAGTTGGACACCTTCCAGCAATCGCAACCCGCAGGCGTAGATCGTGCTCAGACACGCGCGATAGCGTGCCTTGCGCACACAACCCAGGATCTGCTGCACTTCTTCCACGCTGAAAACCACCGGCAGCTTCTTCTCCCGAGCGGGGCGCACGAAGTCGAGCACCGGCCAATCCCGTTTCAGCGTCTGCTGGTAGAAGAACTTCAGGCTGCACAAGGCCAGCGTGCACGTGTTGCGCGCCGCATGCTTCTCATTCTTCAGATACAGCAGGTACTGGCGCAGCTCTTCCTCGGTCAGGACGTCCGGGGACTTGCCGTAGTGCTCCGCCAGTTTCCGCACCACGCGCACGTACGAATCCTGCGTCCGGGGAGACAGACCGCGTAGTTGCAGATCTTCGATGTATCGTTGCCGTAGGGCTGTCATGGCTACATCTCCTGTCCAGAGGGTTGGCCAGGACTATAGCCATACACAAGAGGATGAGTAGCTTATCGAAGAGGGCGCAGCGATGCACTCAACCTGCGCGAAGCGCTTAGTTCAACAACTGATTCTACAACCTCCCCCTCCCAGCAGCACGTCTCCCCCGAGCGGGTGATGTGGACGATGCGGACCGGTCGTAGAATCTGCTTGCCTGGGGTGATTCGCGGAATGGGGCGCCCCTAGACGAGGCCGTTGCGCTAGGCGCGCTCCAGCCCGCTCCGCCTCACCCCCTAGGGGGATCGCATGCCTTCCCAACTCCTTGATCAGGTCCACGCCACGCTCCGGCGCCGCCACTACTCGCCCCGCACCGAGGCCACCTACCTGCATTGGATCCGGCGCTACATCCTCTTCCACCACAAGCGCCACCCAGCCGACATGGCCACTCCCGAAATCGAAGCCTTCCTCACCGCCCTGGCCGTCGACCAGCACGTCTCAGCCGCCACACAGAACCAGGCCCTCTCCGCCCTGCTCTTTCTCTACCGCAACGTCCTCAACCTTGACCTCCAACTGCCTACAGCCTCGGTCCGCGCCCGTCGCTCGAAGCGATTGCCCACCGTCCTCACCCGCGACGAAGTTCACACCATCCTCGGCTGCCTCACGGGCACCCACCAACTCATGGCCAAGCTCCTGTATGGCTCCGGCCTGCGGCTGATGGAGTGTCTCCGACTCAGGGTCAAGGACCTCGACTTCGCCCAACACCACATCATCATCCGTCAAGGCAAAGGCTCGAAGGACCGGATCACGATGCTTCCCGAGTCGATCGTCCCGACCCCTACTTGACCATCTGCAGCACGTCCAACGCCTCCACCGCCGCGACGCGGAGACCGGCTCGGGCTCCGTCGAGCTCCCCGATGCCCTCGACCGCAAGCTGCCCAATGCCAGCCACGACTGGATCTGGCAGTACGTCTTCCCTTCGGCCACACTGTCGGTCGACCCGCTCACCAGCCGCCTCGGCCGCCATCACCTCAACCCGGCCGGCCTGCAGCATGCCGTCCACCAGGCCGCGCAGCTCGCCGGCATCTCCAAGCGCGTCACCTGTCACACCTTCCGCCACTCCTTCGCCACCCACCTGCTCGAGAACGGCTACGACATCCGCACGGTTCAGGAGCTGCTCGGCCACCACGACGTCAAGACGACCATGATCTACACGCACGTCCTCAACCGCGGCGGGCTGGCCGTCCGCAGCCCCCTCGATCCATCGTGATCCGGAATCAAAACGCAGCCCATGCGGGGCTGCGTTGAACTGCCTGGCGGCAGGCCCGCCTCAGCCGATCATCACCTTCTGTGTCACCAGCAAACACATCATGCCCATGACGACCACGGTAAACAGGAGCAGAACCGCCAGGATGAAACGCTGACCCGGCGTCATCCCCAGGAACTTCTTCCCCGCCTTGCGCCGTACCCGCTTGGCCGCCGGCTGTTCGTCCCCCACTTCCTGGAACAGCCCCGAGTCATCCGACATCTCACGCAGGTTGTCAAACATCCACGACCTCCTCCGGCGGGCACCACCGAACCGTGAGTGTATCCTATTCCGAGGGCCTGTCAATCGGGCGCAACCGCGCCGCTCCCGCACCCACCGTCACCTGCTCGCCATTCTCCAGTCCCAACTGCACACCACCCCCGGCATCCAGGCCGACCAGTCGGCCACGCAGGGCCCGCCCGGCATCCTCAACAGTCACCCACTCGTCGCGGTAGGCCATCCGCTGCCACCACGCCTCACGCAACATCGTGCTCCCCAGCCGCGGCACCCAGCGCGCCAGCGCTTCGAGGACCGCCAGCAGCAGTGTCCCTCGGTCGACCGGCCTCCTCAGAGATGCTTCCAGACTCGTCGCCGGGAAGTCCACATCTTCATCCGGCGGCGCTGATCCATCGAGGACGTTCACGCCGATTCCCAGGACGGCCGATGCCAGGCGCTCACCCTCCCAAGTAGCATCGACCAGCAATCCGGCAACTTTGCGCCCTCCCAGCAGAACATCGTTCGGCCACTTGATGGCCGGCACCGCGCCCTCCATCTCGAGCGCCTCGCTCACCGCCAACGCACCCACGACGCTGATTCCCCAGGCACTCTCGGGGCGGACGGCGCGCGGTCGAAGGACCAGGCTCATCGCCAGCGACGTGCCAGCCCGTGTTTGCCAGCGGCGCTCGCCCCTCCCCCTGCCCTTCGTCTGGCTGTCCGCCACCACCAACGTCCCCTCCGGCGCCCCTCCCGCCGCCAGGTCGAGGGCGAAATCGTTGGTCGATCCGACGCTGGCCAGCAGATGCAGCGGCAATCCAAAGCCCCCGATAGGAAGCCGACTTCGAAGTCCCGCCTCGGTCAACATGCCAGGATTCTACTCGCTGTCAGCCCGCCGCCGACTGCCATTGTCTGCTAGAATCGCCGCACTTCCATGAAACACCTGTGGTCCCCGTGGCGGATGGAGTATATCGAAGGGCATACCAGCGAATCCGGCTGCCTGTTCTGCACCTGCCTGACCGCGCCCGATGGCCCCGGCAACCTGATCCTGCACCGCACCCCGCTGGCCTTCGTGATGCTCAATCGCTACCCGTATACCAACGGGCACTCCATGGTCATCCCCGTCGCCCATCAACCCACTCTCGAAACGCTGGACGACGCCACCCAGCTCGACCTGATGCGCCTGACATCTCGCGCCCTGCTCGTCCTGCGCCGCACGTATGGCGCCGAAGCCTTCAACGTCGGCGCCAATATCGGCCGAGCCGCCGGCGCGGGTATTGAGGACCATGTCCACCTGCACGTGCTCCCGCGCTGGGCCGGCGACACGAACTTCATGGCCACCACGGCCGAGACCCGCGTGATCCCGGAGTCGCTCGAGACCACCTACCAGCGCATGCTCGCCGCCTGGAAGCAGCTCGAACCGCCGTCGTAAGCGCCGCTCGCGGACAGCGGCGATGGGGAGGGGATGCGATGAGCCCGAAGCCGGATGCCCGCGAGCCCGTGATCCTCAGCGCCGTTCGCACGCCGATGGGCCGCTACCAGGGCAGTCTTTCGCCGCTCTCGGCCACGCGCCTTGGCGCCGCTGCCGTCCGCGCTGCAGTCGAACGGGCCGGGATCTCGGATCCGGCGACGATTGACGAAGTCCTCATGGGCAATGTCGTATCGGCCGGTCTCGGCCAGGCGCCCGCACGCCAGGCGGCGATCTTCGCCGGGCTGCCCCCCTCCGTCGGCGCCACAACGCTCAACAAGGTCTGCGGTTCGGGCCTCAAAGCCTGCATGCTCGCCGCCCAGGCGATCAAGGCCGGCGATGCCTCCCTGATCGTCGCCGGCGGCATGGAGAGCATGAGCAACGCGCCGCACCTGCTCTTCGCCCGCAACGGCCTGCGCTACGGCCACCAGCAGGTCATGGACGCGGTCTTGCTCGATGGGCTGTGGGACCCATTCGAGCAGTGGGCCATGGGCATGGCCGCCGAATACATCGCCGAAGCCTACGAGGTCACCCGCGAGGCGATGGATCTGTGGTCGCTGCAGAGCCACCAGAAGGCGATCGCCGCCATGGAGGCTGGTAGGTTCAAGGCCGAGATCATCCCGGTTGAGATCCCCGGAGCCAAAGGGCAGACGTCCCGGATCGACCAGGACGAAACCCCGCGACGCGACACGTCCCTCGAGAAGCTTGCCGCGCTCAAGCCCGCCTTCAAGCCCGACGGTAAGGTCACCGCCGGCAACGCGCCCGGCCTGAACGACGGAGCCGCGGCGGCGGTCATCGCCAGCCGTGAACACGCGGCCAAGCTGGGCGCAACCCCGCTGGCGCGCATCGTCGGCTATGCTCAGGCGGCTGTGCCGCCCAAGGAGCTCTTCATCGCCCCGGCACGCGCGATTCCGATCCTGCTGCAGCGCGTCGGCTGGACGCTCGAGGGCCTGGACTTGATCGAGCTGAACGAAGCCTTCGCCGCCCAGGTGCTCGCCGACGGCTATGCCCTAACCGAAGACGGCTGGGACTGGTCGAAGGTCAACGTCAACGGCGGCGGCGTGGCCCTTGGACACCCGGTTGGCGCCTCCGGCGCCCGCCTCCTCGCCACGCTGGTTCACGCGCTGCGCGACCGCAACCTGCGGCGGGGCGTGTGTGCCCTATGCCTCGGGGGCGGTGAGGCCGTCGCCATGGCCATCGAGGTCGAGTAGCAGCACCCTCTCGTCACGCATTCCAGGAGGACAGCATGAACGTGGATAAGATCGTCGTCGTCGGTGCCGGCGCCATGGGAAGCGGCATCGCCCAGACCGCGGCCGTCGCTGGCTACAAGGTCGCCATGACCGATGTGATCCCCGAGGCACTTGAGCGCGCCCGGGCCGCCATACACCGCTCGGCGGAGAAGCTTGCCTCCAAGGGCGTCATCACCGAGGCGCAAAAGCTGGCCGCCCAGGGGATTCAGGTCGCAGGCGATCTCGAGCCAGCCCGCATCGCGGACATGGTCATCGAGGCCGCCACGGAGAATCCGGACCTCAAGCTGCAGCTGTTCAACGATCTCGACCGCATCGCCCCGCCCCAAGCCATCCTGGCCTCCAACACGTCGTCCATCTCGCTCACCCGTATCGCCTCGGCCACCACGCGCGCCGAGAAGGTCATCGGCATGCACTTCTTCAATCCCGTGCCGCTGATGAAGCTGCTGGAGGTCATCCGCGCCCTGGCCACCTCGGATGACACCCTCGAGACCGCCATCCAGGTCGGCCGCAAGATGGGCAAGGAGCCGGTGGAGGCCAAGGACTCGCCCGGGTTCATCTCCAACCGCATCCTGTGCCCGATGATCAACGAGGCTATCTTCGCCCTGCAGGAAGGCATCGGCACCGTCGATGCCATCGATACCGTCATGCGACTCGGCATGAACCACCCGATGGGCCCGCTGACGCTGGCCGACATGGTCGGGCTGGACGTGGTGCTGTTCGTGATGGAGGTGCTGCACCGCGACCTGGGCGAGGACAAGTACCGCCCTGCCCCGCTGCTGCGCAAGATGGTCGATGCCGGCTACCTGGGCCGCAAATCCGGGCGCGGCTTCTACACCTACGCCGACTAGCGGCTGCACGAGGCCACCGATCCGGCGCGCCGCGACGCCATCGCGGCGCGCTTTCTGCGTCTGGGTATAATGCCGCCTCGGCAGTTCGCCGTCGCACATCCGCTGACGGGCTTCAGCTGCCCCGTCCAGGAGGTTCGTGTGAGCTCGAAGGGCATGGCCGCCGCCATCGTCACCGCGGCGCTGTCGCTGTCTTGTTCGTTCTTCGGCCGCATCGCCAGAAGCTCAGATCCGGTCCCGACGGTGCTGGTCGAGTCAACTATCCCCATCTCACCGACCGCCAAGCCCACGCAGCCTGTCTCGATCCGAACCCTCTACCTCCCGTACGCCAGCGGAGGCCAGCAAGCCTGGGAACTCGGACCGGGCGAGCCGCTGCACACGAACCTTCCTGTGCCGGTCGGCTCGTTCTACGGGTTCAGCCCGGTCACCAACCGCATACTCTACGCTGCGGTCTTCAGCGATCATGGCGCCGGGCCGGACACGATCGCAGTCAGCGACCTGGCAATCTACGATCCGGCAACAGGGGCTTCCACGGCGCTGCTGACGGACAACGTCGTCGAGGCACTCTGGGCGCCGAACGGGTACGATCTGGCCTACATCCTGGCCACGCCCGAAACGTACGAGCTCAGGTGGCGGACCAAAGCGGGCGACGACCGCTTGCTGGCGCGGGATGTCACCTTCAACTGGAGCATCGCTCCCTCCGGCGAGTCCGTCGCCTTCACCCGCGAGTCGCGCTACTCCCTCACTCAGGATCCCGGGCTGTATGTTGTCCGTGTTGCCGATGCGGCTGAGGTCAGGGTCTCCGACGCCGACCCACAGGGCTTCGGCAGCGTCTCCGACCAGCCCATCTGGTCACCGGACAGCGCCTGGGTGACGATACCGCTGTGGGCGACGGCCGAGCCGAGCCTCTCGCTGGCGCACGCCGATGGATCCGGCGCCATCGACCTGCAGATCGATCCTGTGCTCGAGTCGGAATGGTGGGCGACGGCGGCGCTCCCCAACTTCCTATGGTTCCCCGGCAGCGAGCGCATTGTTGCCGCGCCGGCCGTCAGCCAGGGCGAGATGGGTGGCCCCAGCCCGCTCGTCGTCTACGAACTCGATCTCGAGCAGGGCTTGCTCCATGACGGTGTTCTGGTGGCCGAGATCGGCGCCCTCGTCGGTTGGGACGTCCCCGGCCAGTCCGTCTGGGTGACGTCGATCGACGGGATACCCGAGCGCATCAGCCTGCCCTAGCGGCCGGCGGTGCGAAGGAAGGCTGACAAGATGTTGAAGCGAGTTTTGGTCCTGGGTCTGGCGATTCTGCTGGCCGGTTGTTCGGGGGCCTCGACTGAGACGCCATCGGTCGAGGCGATGGCCACCCAGGTGGCGGCGACGCTCACCGCCCTCACGCCCATCGCTCACGGCGCAACCGAAGCACCTCCGACCGCCGGATTGCCCGAGCCGACGCCACTACCTCCCCCGGTGCTCCGCATCGCGTTCACTAACGGCGGCAACGTCTGGCTGGCGGAGGGCGAGGCCCCCGCGTTCCAGCTCACCAGCAGCGGGAACGCTGAGCAGGTGTGGATATCGAGTGACGGGCAGAAGGTGGTCTTCACCCGCCGGCCGGCTATTGATGGGCCCGTCGAAGTGCGTGCCGTCAACCGGGACGGCAGCGGTGAGACGGTGCTTGCCTCAACCGACACATGGAACGGGCTGTACGCGCACGAAGACTTCCTGTTCAACGACCTGCAGCTGATGGACTTCATCCCCGGGAGCCACCAACTGCTCCTCAACACGCGGGGTGTCCCCGAAGGGCCGGGGCTAGCGCGCTACAACGACCTGCTGCGCCTCGACGCCGACAGCGGTGCCCTCACCGCACTCCGGGCGCCCGGATCCGGCGGCGATTTCCTGATCTCACCCGACGGCCTCAAGGCCGTCCTCACGCAGCACGATCGTCTGTCGCTGATCACGATCGACGGCGGGATTATCCGCGCCGACGCGATCACCTTCGCGCCGGTGATCACCTACAGCGAGTACCTGTACCACCCCATTGGACAGTGGGCGCCCGACTCTTCGGCGGTCGGCTTCGCCATCCCGTCCGCGGATCCGCTGGCGCCAGACGCCAGCGCCACAATCTGGCGCCTGCCGGCCGACGGCGGCCCGGCCGCCAATCTGGCAACCATCCCCGGCGGGTTCTTCTTCACACAGTCGAGAGCCCCGTCGATCTCGCCCGACCTGGCATGGGTGGCCTTCCTGCGCGACACGACGACGCCCAACGTGAGCAATCTACTCCTGGCCCACGCAGACGGAGCCAGTGAGACGATTGTCGCCACCGGGCAGATGTTCTGGAGTGGCTGGGCTCCGGACTCGACTCACTTCGTCTTCGGCCAGGATGCTCCAATGAACCTCCAGCTCGGCGCCCCCGGCGGGCCATCCGCGCCTCTGGCCAGCGGATCGCAGTTCCGTTGGGTCAATGCCACCACCTGCATCTACCTGAGCGGCACCTCGGGCGCGTGGACTATGATGCGCGGCTCGATCGGTGGCCCTTCGTTCGCACTCGCCAGCCCGGCAGGCGACTTCGTCGCCTACGACGCCGCATACTAGCCGGGCCCGCCCGAGAATCGCAGGGGCGGCCTCATCAGCCGCCCCTCTTCCCTGGTGTCACAGCCCCAGACCGCCTCGGGCGTCACCCCCCGGCAATGGCCTGCTGTGCCGCCTGTACGAACTGCGCCCGCCGCGCCGGCTCGTCGATCTCGCCCGAAAGACGCTCGACCAGGTCACCCAGGTAGGCGCGCGGGAAGGCCGACTTGCTCATACCCATCGCCGCCACCTCGTAGTACAGGACCAACTGCGCCTCACCGCCGATCGCCCGCGCCAGTTCTCGTTCGATCGCTGCGAAAGCGCGCCCATCAACCGTTGCCGTTGGCGTCGGCGCGGCTGCCGGAGCAGCCGCCACAGGGGGTGCCGCCGCTGCAAGCGTCGGCCGAGCTGGCTCCGCGGCCGCCGGCGCTACATCCTTGCGCAGGTCCTTGAGCTTCTTGACCGCCACGTTGGCTGTCAGGTTGACGAGCGGGACATTTACCCGCTTGGCCGTTAGGATGCATAAGCCGCCAGGCGACAGGCTCTTGACCAGGAGCCGCCCCTCGGCGAAGACCATGTCAAGGTCACCCACCTTGCGCTTGCGCGCCAGTTCGATTCCACCGAGCGTCTGAACCAACGTCCGGCCTACGGTCTCCAGCGCCTGGGTGGCGAAGCCTTCCGGCAGAAGCCGGGCCTCGACTTTCCCGTTTCCGCCGACCACAAAGGAGCCCGTCACGCCCACGGCGAAATTCACTTCTCGAAGAACCGCATCCATACCTCAGCCTCCGGGCATCGCCTTCCCGCCGCACAATCCCCGCGTGGCTACTCAGGCACGTTGTACCAGGGCCGTCGCTCACCCATCCGCGCCCGCACCTGCCAGCCGAGCGACTTCGGCGCTTCCTCGATCAGCTGGATCAGCCGCCGGGCGCGCCTCTCCACCCGCTTGGGTGATTCCCCTGTCAGATGGGCGGGCGCGGCAGCGATCGCCTTCTCCAGATTCATCGTCACCGTCTTGGTCCAGCCCCAGTCCTCGGCGCACACCTCCACCACCCGCGCCGGGTCGATCGCCTCAGCCCCGGTGCCGACGTCGTGGTCGGCCAGCAAGGCCAGGATGCGCTTCTGATCCTGGGGCGTGAAGTTGACCCCCTGGAGATGGAGGAGCAGCAAGTCGGCCAGCGGCAGGCTGACGTCGTCCACCGGAAGTCGATCAGACAGCTCGAGGCGGTGGTATTCCTCGAAGGCATTGAGGAAGACCTCGATCGGCAATCCAGCGGCGGGGTCGACGAAACGCAGCCGCTCGCTGGCGTGGAGCATGTTGAAGCGCGCTTCGGCCGTGTTCCCGCGCTCTTTCATCATGTGCTCCAGCTCAGAGGTCTGCCGCCCTCGCGCGACGAACTCCAGGATCTCGTCCTCTTCCGTCGGAGGGAACGCCGCCGCGGCAGGGCACCGCAACCGCACGGCGGTGTCGCCCATGATGCGCAGCAGGACCTTGTGCTCGCCGGCCGCCTGCACCAGCGCCAGCGCCGTGGTCTCGCGAGGTGACTTGGCAGTCAGGCGCACGGGTGCCGGCGCTGCAACCGCCTCAGCTGTTGCAGCGGCGGCCGGCGCGGCCGGCGTAGGCGCCGGGCGCTCCTTGAGCTGTTCGTGGATCTTGCGCACCGTGAGGTTGGCCGTCATGTTGAGCAGCGCCACGTTGATGCGCGGCACGCACACGATAGCCAGAAACCCCTCGCTGAAGGGCTTGACGACCAGGCGCCCTTCCTTGAACACCATGTCGATGTCGCCGACCTTGCGCCGACGCGCCATCTCCAAGCCGGCGAAGGTTTGCGACATGGTGCGGGCTACGACCTCAAGCATCCCGCTGTCGTGGACCGACGGCAGGGCGCGGGCCAGGATGCGGCCTTTGGTGTCCCCGATGAAGGAACCCGATACGCCAATGACGGCGTTGATCTCGCTCAGCAAGCTTTCCATAGATCCCCCGCCCCGGGCGCGTTAGCCGGCGCTCCGGGCACGCAACCGCTCGATGACCGCCTTGAGGCTGATCCGCATCCGCTCCATCGATTCGGCCAGCTCACCGATCTCGTCCTTGGCTGCCACCGGCACGGGCGTGTCCAGCTCGCCGGTGCTGATCTTGTCTGAAACTCGCACCAGGTTCGCCAGCGGCCGTGTGATGCTGCGCGTGATGGTCACGGCGAGCAGCAAGCCCAGGAGGGCCGCCGCGATCGACGAGGCCAGCATCAGCGTGCGGGTGGAGGATTGGATCGCCGTCAGCTCCTCCTGAACGCGCTCGAGCGAGGCGCGCTCGTCCTTGGCCAGTGCATCCGTGGCCTGCAGCACGGCCGAGGCCGCCGAGTCCATCCGCGCCCGGGCCCCTGGCAAGTAGATAACCTGGTTAGGCGCCTGGTCGAGGTAGATCTGTGCCGCCTCGTTGAACGCCACGCGCTTGGCCTCCAGCGCCGCCAGGTTCGAGCTGGAGGAGGAGAGCGCCACCGCCCCGGCCTCCGCAGGCGGGTGCTGGTAGAGCGCGATCTGGCCGTTCAGGTTGTCGATCAGGACCTGGGCGCGAGAGAGGACACCTTCCGACCGGTCCTGCAGCCCGATGAGCAGCGAGGCTTCTGCATTCACAACCCCGGCCCGGATCGATCCGAGTGCCGTCACCTGTTCGGTCTGTCGCGTGAGCAGCACGGTCGACTGGCCGATGCGATCCAGGTTGACAATCGCCACCACGGCGCTGACGATCACCAGCACGAGCATGGCGGCGAAACCAAGTCCGAGGCGTGTACGGATCGTCAGATGCATCGCGACCTCTCCTTCACCGTCCGAGGGCCTGCAGGGCTGGCTTCAGGCTGTCGGGAATTACTCCAGCCGGCCGATATGCCGCGCGGCCCGGACGAATTGTGTTCGCTTCGCAGTGTCGGCGATCTCCGCCCCCAGGCGTTCGATCCAGGCCGGCAGCGCGTTGCTCGGCAGCGTCTGGCGGGTGCATCCCAGTCCGGCGACGGCGTCGTCCACCGCCAACATGGCCACCGGTCCAACGACGCGTGCCAGCTCGTGCTCGATCTGGGTCACCAGGGCTGCGTCCAGGGTGCCGGCCGCTGCGGACGGCGGTGCCGAGGTGACGGCCGCGGACGAAGGTGCCGGCGTGGAGGCGGCCGGAGGGGAAACCGGGACAGGGGGCGCCGCCGTACCCAACACATCCTTCAACTTGCGCGCCGCCATATTGGTCGTCATGTTGACCATGGCCACATTGGCCTGTCGCGTGCACAGCACGCACAGACACCCGCCGCCCAGGTTCTTCACCAGCAGTTGGCCCTGCTTGAAAACCAGGTCGAACTCCGTGGCGCGCTTGCGCCGGTCGACCTCCAGACCGTTGAAGGTCTGCATCAGCGAGCGGCCAACGCCCGTCAGACCGGCATCGTCCATGCCGGCGGGCATGGCCCGGCCGAGCAGGCCGCCATCGCGGCCGCAGACGAAGGAACCGGTCACGCCCATCAGGGCGCCAATGTCATCCAGGATGGCCTGCACGCAAGTACCTCCCGGCTAACCCTAGAGGACCCCGGCGAGTTTGGAGGCGACTAGCGCCGGCGAGGCCTTCTCTTCGAGCAGCAGTCCCACGTAGAAGTCGGGTTGCTCCACGACGAGCATGGTCTCTTTGCCGATGGCGACGGTCCCCCATTCAAAGTTGCCCAGCGCCAGGCTCTGGCCGACCTGCGCGGCGGCGTATCCAACGAAGACCGCCACGGCGCCTTCCTTGTCGGGATCGCCTTCCAGGGCGTGTTCCAGCACCACCCCATCCCGGGCGGCGATCACCACGCCTGTGACCCCTTCGATCGCCCTCAATCCCTGCAGCCTTTCCGACATGGACCCCTCCTCCTTCGCCGAGCTCCGTCCGGCCTTCCCGCCGGCGGAACTCCCCGCAGCCTGCGGCGCATCAACCTCCGCCGTTCCCTCGTCGATCCGCCGCATCCCCTCCAACAATAGCCCGGCGTAACTGCGCTGGATCGTGTGGGCCGGCGGCGGCTGCCCGGGCTCGACCGAGAACGAGCCGTCGCCCCACGCCAGCACCTGGTACACGATCTCCTCGCCGCTCTCGCCTTGCGATTCGGCATGCACGATCTGACCTTGCTCCAGATACAGCACGGCCGTCCGCCCATCGCCGCCGCGGCGCAAGTCGATGCGCGCCGTCCGGCCTTCCTGACAGTTGTGCTGGATCAGGTCGGCCACGCTCATGTCCTGCAGGCTGCCCTGCAATGCCATCCCCGCGCCTCCCTCAGAATGCCCAGGCCCGCCGGACTTCCCGAACCGCATCGTTGGTCAGGCGCCGGTACGGCTTGGCGACATCCATCAACACCGACAGGAGCAGGATTTGCCCATCCACCTCGAAAGGCCGGCAGATCAGCCGTCGACCGGCAACGTCGCGAATGGCCACCTCGTCCGCCGCACCCAGGCTGATGTCTTCCGCCTGCCGTGCGGCCCGCTGCACCAGCGCCACGACCGCCGCTTGCTTCTCCGCATCCCAGCCGGGCGACGGCGCCGAGGCCAGCAGCAGCCCCTCGGCGTCCGTCAGGACCGTGATCAGGAAGCTGCCCCGGGTGTTCAGCGACCGGAGTGCTTCGGTTAGATTCGCGGGACCGAAGGGCTTGTCCATGCTTGCATACCGCCCGTCACGCGGCCGAAGCCGAGATCTCACGTCGCAAGCGCACGACGACGCGTTCCATGATGGCGCGCAGCGACTCGCGCACCCCGCGCCCATCCACCGCTACCGCCTCGAACAACGGTGCGTCGCCGTTCAGGCTGAGCGTGCTCCGAAACAGGTCTACGCCGACGGCGCCCGGCAGGTCGCGCTTGTTGAGCTGAACGACGAGTGGGAACCCCTGCGAGTCGATGCCGTAGCTGGACAGGTGCCGCCTCATGCCCAACCAGGACTCGAGGTTCTCCTCCTGGCGGTCCAACTGCGAGTCAGCCACGAAGACCACACCGTCCGCGCCACGCAGCACCAGCCGGCGGCTGGCCTCGTAGCGCGCTTGACCCGGGACGGTGTACAGCTGCGCCCGCGGCGTCAGCCCTCCGATCTTCCCCAACTGCAGCTCGAGGAAGTCGAAGAAGAGCGTCCGGTCCTCCGCCGTCTTGAGGGAGATCAACTCGCTGCGCTGACTGTCGGCCACATGGTCGTGGATCTGAATCAGGTTCGTGGTCTTCCCACCCAGGGCCGGACCGTAGTAGACAACCTTGACCGTGATCTCACGCCGGGCGTAGTTGATGTACATCCTAGTCGGTCCACAGATCGTCGATGGCCTGCCCAACGAGGTTGGCGAACTCGCCGCCGGGGAGCACGCTGGCCATGGCCGGCACGTGGCGACCGGGCGCCGGCCGGGTGATCTCGGCCATGCGCTGCGACGCACCCTGCACCAGCATGCGGATCCATCCCAGCGGAACATCGCGCGACGCCACCACCAGCAGCACCATCGACGCCCCGGCCTCAGCGATCAGCATCGTGTAGCGCTCGCCCTCACGCAGGATCATCGTGTGGGCCTCAGACGTATCGACCAGGTCGGTGATCTGCGTGCTTGCGGCCAGGTCGGCCGCCACCAGCGACGCCAGCGCAGCTGAGTCCACGTCACGCCGCGAGCCGCGCGAGGCGATGTAGTGCCCGGTGCGAGTGGCCAGCAGGGCCAGCGCCGCCGAGGACTTGGCCGCCAGCTGGACCAGCACCGCCTCCAGCGCCTTCTCCTGGAGAGGGCTCAGAACCAGCCCGCTACCGACGTCCCCGTGTTCGACCATCTTGCCCACCTTGACCGGCTCCCCACGACGGGGGCCGATTCATTCCGTGCTCTTGTCCTTGTCCGGCTGGATCAGCCCCAGCCGGGTAGCCTCTTCGTAGCTGAGTACACGCGACGGCTTACTGGGTGGTTCCGGCCAGTTGCGCCGAGCCACCACGGTCGCCTGCGGGTCGTAGCTCGCCCGGGTTCCGGGCTGCGTCACCGCGCCCGGCTCCGCCAGATCGCTCCGATGCGCAATCGCCGTCTCCCCCTGGAACAGGCGAATCAAGTCCTCGGCGGCTCGCTTCAAGTGCAGGTAGACCGTGCCAATGCGGGGATTGCCCTGGCCGCGGTCAAAGACCATCGCCAGGATGTGCTCGAGCCCGACGGTCGCAGCGTACTGGTCGAACTTCGAGCCTTCATGGAAGAAGATCGACATGCCCCCCTGCTCGAGGCCGTTGGCCATCTCGTTCGCGGCGGCCATCCCGTTCGCCAGCAGGATGCCGACCACATCCGGGTCGAAGCCGTCGGCCGGGCCGGCACGCTCGACGATGTGGCCGACAATGTCGACCAGCAGGACGTCCCTGGCGCCCACCATCCGGCGGAAGGATTCGAGGTAGGTGGCGATGCTGCCGCCATCGTGCGCCGGCGGACGCAATATCGAACCGCCAGGGCCTCCCTCGGTCACGCAAACCACCTTTCCTGCCGTTCCGGGCTTCCGGCCAACCCGGTGGGCGAATTGGGACCAATGTCCCCCTACTAATCTAACACTTAAGCTTCAGCAATCGCAAGCGAGCGAACCTACACTCTCCTTACAGGACGGCGCGGGCGCGCGGAGTCAAACCCAAACGATCGACTCGCCTCACCCACCGGCGCCAGCCGCCTCCTCGGATGTGCAAGACTCCTGCCATGCCATGATCGCCAGTCCCTCACCGGGGCGGAGGAGGCGCAAGATCTGGCGCGCCAGGCGGTCCAGGCGGCGGAAGTACGGGGTCATCTCCCCCCGCGCGGTCACACGCACGAACCCGTAGCGAGCATACAGCGGGACCAGCCCCTCCCGGCAGGTAAGCCACAGCGGCGGTCCGGCCCGGCGCTTCAGGTGCTCGATCACCGCCCGCGCCAGACCCCTCCCTCGCCAGCCATCGGCGACGGCCAGCGACGCCAGCTCCCGGGCCCCATCGCCGTGCGGCTTGACCTGCCCACAGGCGACGATCCCCCCACCCGGATCTTCGATCACGACGAACCGGTGCCAGTCCAGCCCCATAGGATTGATGCGCACCTGGCGGATCAGGCGCCGGATGGCGGGCTGGTCGGCGGCGGTGGCCGCCCGCAACCGGAGACCGGAGGCCAGTCTACCTGCGGCATGGACCGCCGGTGAGTCGCCGGGCGAGCTGTTCTCCGCCGCTGGTCGGCGAGGTGGGGTTCCCGGCGGGAACCCCATGCCACCGAGATCAGACCGCGAGCTTCTGCCCACGACAGGATCGTGGACGCCAGCTCGGCAGGCCGCTGCAGCGGGATATCGTGCACCGTGTCCTCCATCCACACCGCGTGAAGGTCGGGAATGACCTGCCGTGCCCGCTCGACGCCCTTGTCTTTCAAGAGCAGGTGGGCTTCTTCCTCCAACCGGCGCGGCTCGGGCGGCCGGGCAGAGACGACCAGCGTCGGGCAGCGCACTCGATCGAAAGCCGCGTACGTTCGGAAGTCGTACAGCCCGCGCAGCAGCTGCATGTGATGCTCACGGCTCAGCCGCGGGCGGACGGTGTCATCGGACAGCACCTCGAAGTTGGCCAGGGTGATGTCCAGCGAGTGGGGATCCGGCTGCCAGCGGCGGGATGGATCGCTCAGCCGGCGGAGGAGATCCTGCCGCGACATTCCCGCCAACGGCGGCGGCGCCAGCAGCTCGCTCACCCGATCCCACGTCGCCCCCGGTAGGTCGTCGAGTTGCGAGATGCCGCCGTCGATCAGCACCATGCCAGAGGGCGCCGCGCCGTCACCCAAACCGGAAGCTGCCAGGTGAAGTGCCAGCCCGGCGCCCCAGGAATGCCCGATCAGGATCGGGGACTGCATCCCCAGGTCACAGACCGCCGCGCGCAGATCCTCCGAGACGGTGGCCCAGTCGAAGCCATCGTCCGGCTTGTCCGAAAGCCCGTGGCCCCGCAGGTCCAATGCCACCGGCACCAGCCCGCCCTGCTCCAGCGCCGGGGCGACGCGCTCCCAGATGCGGGCGTTGGATGCCAGGCCGTGCAGAAGCAGCGCCGGCCTGCCGCGACCGAGCTCATCCCAGCGCAGGCCGTGCAGCCGCAGCCCGTTGACCACCGCAATGAAAGAACGCATCTCCCTGCCCGATGGACATCTGCGGGCGTTGCTCCGCCCGCAGCCCATCCCCGATGTGTTGGATCCGCCGCCTACATGCCGGCGGCGGGATTGCCCGGCGCAAGGACTACGTGCCCGCTTCGGACGAGAGCACCTCTTCCAGGATGGCGCGCGTCCGCTGCGGGTCGGCCTTGCCGCCCGTTTGGCGCATCACCTGGCCGACAAACCAGCCGATGAGCGTCGTCTTCCCCTTGCGGTACGCCTCAACCTGCCCGGCGTTCGCCTGCACCACCTGTACGGCGATATCCCGCAGCGCTTGCTCGTCGGAGACCTGGCCGAGACCCTCGGCGGCGACGATCTCCGCCGGTGGCCGCCCGGTCATCTCGACTTTGGCCAGCAGCTCCTTCCCCGTGCTGGTCGTGATCCGGCGTTCGTCAACCATGCGGATGATCGCGGCCAGATGCTTGGGGTTGACTCGCAGCTCGCCCGCCGGAACCCCGCGCTCGCGGATCAACCGGAGCACATCGTTCATCAGCCAGTTGGAGACCGCCTTCGGCTCGCCGCCCCGCGCCGACACCGCGTCTTCGAAGTAGTCCGAGAGCGAGCGCTCCTCGGTCAGGATCTCGGCATCGTAGGCCGGCAGCGCGTATTGCGAAACGAAGCGGGCTTTGCGTTCCAGCGGCAGCTCCGGCAGCGCCTTGAGCTGTTCCGCCAGCCAGGCTTGTTCCAGGCGGACCGGCAGAAGATCCGGTTCGCGGAAATAGCGGTAGTCCGCCTCGGTTTCCTTGGAGCGCATCTTGCGCAGCGTGCCGCCGTCTTCGTCCCACTCCAGTGTCCACGCCTCGATACGCCGCCCGGCCTCGACCTCGCGGATCTGGCGTTCGATCTCCTTCTCGATCGCCGCCCGGACATTCTCGATCGAGTTGACGTTCTTGATTTCCGTCTTGGGGTTCAGCCCGTCGAACCCAACCGGCCGGATGGACACATTGGCGTCGCAGCGAAGCTGGCCGCGCTCCATATCCCCATCGGAGATGCCCAGCCAGCGTAACAGCTGCCGCAGCCGGATCAAGTACTGCGCCGCCTCGTCCGCCGACCGCAGGTCCGGCGCGGTGACCATCTCGACCAGCGGGACCCCGCAACGGTTGAAATCGATCAGCCGCCGGCCTCCCTGGTGGACGGTCTTGCCGGCGTCCTCCTCGAGGTGCAGCTTGAGGATGCGCACGTGCCGCGTGGTCCCGTCCGGCATCGGGAGGTCAAAGCGGCCGCCGCGTGCCAGCGGTTCGTCGTACTGTGAGATCTGGTATCCCTTGGGCAGATCCGGATAGAAGTAGTTCTTGCGGGCGAAGTAGGACAGCGGACGGATCTCGTCCACGTGCATCGCCGTCGCCAGGCGCACGGCCTTGTCGATCACCGCCTGGTTCGGCACCGGTAGTACGCCTGGCAGGCCGGTGCACACCGGACAGATGTTGGTGTTCGGCTCGGCGCCCCACGAATCCGCCCGGCAGGCGCAGAAGATCTTGCTCTGCGTGTTGAGCTGGATGTGCGTCTCGAGACCGATGATCGCTTCGTAGTCCGTCATGCCCACCCTCAAGCCAAGCTCGCCCCGCTTCGGCGCACCACTCCCGCGGCCGGCCGAGCGGACCATGGGCGCCGCGTCCATCAGGGTGCCGGGCGCCTCCGGCGTGCCTGCATCCCGGCTACCCAGCGGCGGTCCAGGCGCTGCAGGCGCGCCTTCCCAAGATTCTCACGCACCACCCACTGCACGTCCGGATCGCGGCTCTCCGCCCACTTCTCCAACAGCGGCTTGCCGGCCTCCGGCGCCGCCACCACCGCCACGCTCCAGCAGTAACCCAATCCCTGGCGCAGGGTGCGAAAGTCGTCTGCCCGGCGGTCCTGGCTCCGCGCCAGGCTGCGCGTGATCCGATCGAGCAGGCGCAGGACGCGTCCGGCGTGCCTTGGATCGTGCAGCAGCGCCGGTTCACATACCGCAGCCGCCGCGGCGCGCTGCTCGAGCGGGGCACCGCGTGCCCACAGCTCCACGACCCGCAGCAGTTCGCCCATGTTGACGGCGCCCAGACGCTGCAGGCCCATCGCCACGGCTTCGCGCACCCGCCAGCGCGGGTCCGAGGCAGCGGCGCGCAGCACGGCACACGCCGAAGCGCGCCCCTCGGCCAGCAGCCGGCCGTGCCCGATCACGCCGCACACGGCGACGAACTCCCCCGGCGTGTTCGTCGGCGCCCGGCGTGCGTCCTGGCGCAGCCATTCCCGGAACTGGCGCGCCGTCCCGGCATCCGCCGCGGCCTGAGCCAGTTCCAGATTGCCGCGCGGGCCGGGAAGGCCAGAGTGCATGCGCAGAAAGGCTTCCCAGTCCTGGGCCGCCTTCAACTGCTCCACGTACGCTTCACGCTTTCCCATGTCAGTTCAGGTCGCCATCGTGCCCGTGGATTCGATCCGGGGCGCCCGTCAGACGAATCCCTCTGGGCCCTATCCCTTCAACAAATGCCGGGTGCTCGGGAGCAGACATGCGCCGAGGAGAACCAGGCACAGGACGGTGGTCACTCCCTGGATCGGCGCCTGATAGCCCCACATCAGGAACTCAGCACCCAGCCAGATCGTCAACACAACGCCCAGCATCAAGGTCGCCTGCCAGGTCCAACGCCAGCGCTTCCACACGGCGAAGGTAAGGGCCAGGGGGGCGACACCCATGACCAGCAGCAAGAACAACCCCGGCAGCAGGAAGTCGCGCAGAGGCAAGCCGTTGAGAAGCGTCAGGGGAACGCCCATCCGCGCCCCGGATGGGTCGAGCACAAACAGGATCCCCCCGTACAGTCCGCCGAATCCCAGGATGATGAGATCGGCCATGAGAACCCAGATCGCGGAAGGTTTTCGTGTACCGGTTTCCATCACCCTCTCCAGACCTTCATGCACCCGTCCGACACAGGCACCCAGGCCGGACCGTGGAGTTGGATGTCCATTGGTTGTACCTACGCGGCTAGCACCTTCGGGCGCGCTTTGCGCCAGGCGTCTGTCTCGGTGGCACGTTCAACCGCGCGGGCGATTCGCAGCAAGGTCGGCTCCGTGAAATCCGGACCGAGGAGCTGGACCCCAATGGGCAGCCCCTGCGCGTCGAGGCCGGCAGGGATCGAAAGCCCGGGCACGCCGGCATGGTCCGCCGGAACGGTCAGCAGGTCGGCGTACTGCATCAGGACCGAGTCCCCGTACACCGCATCGAGCTCGAATGCAGTCGTCGGTGTCGTGGCGGTCAGCAGCGCATGCAGCCGGTGCGGGCCTTTCGGATGGAAGGCCAGCTCGAAGTCACGCCGGATCATCGTCCGCACACGCAGCGCCCGCTGGTAGTAGCCCTTCTCGTACTGTTCCGCCGAGACGTACATGCCCATCAGAATGCGCAGCTTGGGCTGCACACCGAACCCGGCCCCGCGCGACTTGCGGTACAGGTCACGCAGATCGGAAACCGGCCCGGGGTAGCGGAAGCCGTACTTGATCCCATCGTAGCGATGCAGGTTGGAGGCGGCTTCGACGCGCGAGATCACGAAGTAGGCCGGGATGCCCAGATGTGTGTTCGGCATCGGCACACCCTCGATGATCTCGGCGCCCTGGCTGGCCAGCCGCTCCGCTGTCTCGTGCACCGCCTTCTCGATCTCGGGCGTGATTGGCTGCTCGCGCAGCTCCCCCGTCTGGGGATCAGGGTAGCGCAGGCGGAAGTAGTCTGGCGACAGGCCGATGCGCAGCCCGCGCAGGTCCTGCTCGAGCCCGGCGAGATAGTCGGGAACCGGGACGGTTGCCGCCGTGGCGTCGTGCACATCTGCCCCGGCCATCACCCCTAGCATCAGTGCGGCGTCGGTGACGGTGCGGGCCACCGGCCCGGGGCAGTCGAGCGACGAGGCGAAGGCGATCAGCCCGTAGCGGGAGACACGCCCGTAGGTGGGTTTCATCCCGACGACGCCGCAGAATGCCGCTGGCTGTCGGATCGAGCCGGCGGTATCGGTGCCCAACGACAAGGCCACCTCGCCGGCGGCCACAGCCGCTGCGCTCGCGCCGGATGAGCCGCCCGGAACGCGCCGCGGGTCCCAGGGATTCCCCGGCGGCGGGCGGAAGGCAGTCGACTCGTTCGACGAGCCGAAGGTGAACTCGTCCAGGTTCACCTTGCCGAGCGTGATGGCGCCGGCGGCTTCCAGGCGGGCGACCGGCGTGGCGGTATACGGGGCGATGAAGTTCGCCAGGATGCGCGAGGCCGCCGTGGAGGGCGTCCCCTCAACGCAGAAGATGTCTTTGACTCCCAGCGGCACGCCGGCCAGTGACCCCGGGTCTTTCCCGTCGGCCACGGCGCGATCGACAGCCTGTGCCTGGGCGCGGGCGCGCCTTTCGGTCAGCGTGATGAAGGCGTGCACCGTCTCGCGGTCCCCCGGCTGTAGAACGTACGGCTCGAGGCTTGGCGCACGCCCTTCTACCATCCGAATGCGCTCGAGGGCCGAGTCCAGCACCTGCTCCGCCCGCATGGAGCCGGCACGCACACGGGCGGCGATCTCGATGGCCGTCAGGTCACAAAGTCGCGTCGTCACGTGAGGTCCGTGTGGGGAATGTCGGGGACGACAAGGTAGCGCCCGTCCAGCTCGGGTGCCTGCTGCAGAATGGCATCGGCGGTATCGCTGGGAACGGCGATGTCGGCCCGCGGCGTGGCGCTGATGTCCGGGGTGTATGGGACGCCGTGGCTGGTGATCCCGGCGGCGTCATCGACCGCGATCGCCTCCAACTCACGGATGGCCTTCAGCTGACTATTGAGCTGGGCGCGCAGGTACTCCGACTCGTCGGCGTCCAGTTCCAACGCGGCCAACTCGACCAGGTGATGGAAGATCTCGGCCGTGATGGCCTCAGCCATGCTGCGCCTCCCGTTGGGGAATGCCGGAATTGTACCGAAGCCAGCGGGGTCGGTCAAAGCGCTCCCTCCAGGACGCCTCTCGCCCTGGCTGAGTCGATCACCCCTCCGCCGGGGGGACGGACTGGGGAAAGCAGGGAGAATAGCCGGATGATGGGCGGCGAGCAGCGCGTGAGCCCGTCGCATGAAACGAATGCCTGCCCCCTCGAGGCAGGCACGAGACCCGGTCTGCTCGCCGATCAGATCGACCTCTCGGCGGGCGGAGGCGATTGGAGGGTCGGTCTTGCGGCTCCCTGGCTAGGGAGATCCCTCGAACGCCACCTCAGCCGTCATCCCGGCGCGCAGGCCTTCCGGGATCGACCCGAGCTCGACGGTCACGGAATAGACCACATCCCCCCCTAACGTGGTGGGCAGCGGCGAGACGCTGAGGACCCGGCCGGGCACTTGCTCGCCCAACGCCTTGATGCTGATGGTGCACTCCTGCCCGATGGACACGCCGGTGACATCTAGCTCACTCAGATCCGTGGTCTCGACGCGCAGCCGGGTCAGGTCGGCGACAACGGCGACGATGAAGCCCGGCGGGACGTAGTCGCCAACGGTCGCCTCGAGCGCCGCCACCGTACCCGGGAAGGGCGCCTTCAGTCGGGAGTTGTCGTACGCCGCCTGCGCCGCCGCCAGATCATCGCGCGCGTTCTGCAGCCGCGTCAGATTCACCCCGGTCGCCTCGCCCGGCAGCGGCTCGCCCTTGACGGCCGCCATGTACCACTCGGCCTCCTGCAGGGCGGCTTTGGCCGCTGCCAGGTTGGTGTTTGCCAGGGCCGCGTCGATCTCCGACGGCTTCCCCGTGTACCAGTTGTAGTTGGCGATCAGCTGGTTCAATCGCATTTGCGCGTCGGTCATCGCCGCCAGGGCTTCCGCCCGGCGCGGGTCGTCGTGTTCAAGCTCCTCGACGCTGCGGAAGTCGTTCGACCTGCGCGCCACTTCCTCGCGGGTGAGTTCGATCTGGGCGTCGATGTTCTGAATCAGGCTCTCGGACGCCCGGGGGAAGGTCAGGGCGTTGACCTTCTTCTGCGCCTCGTCGGCTGCCTTCTGGGCGTTGGCCAGGGCCTGCTCGGCGCCCGCCACCGCCCCCGGCGAGGTCAGTTCGCGCACGACGCGTTTGGCCACCTCCACCTGGGCATAGAGTGCCGAGTTCTCCAGCTCGGCCAGGGCCTGGCCGGCGCTTACCATCTCGCCAAGTTCGACGTTCACCGCACGGACATTGCCGCCGGTGGCGAAGGCCATGTGAGCTTCTCGCGCCGGGACGACGACGCCGGAGGCCGTCACCCCGGTCCGGACGACCTGGGCCGGGGCAGGCGTCGACTCACTCCCTCCCTGCAGCACCACCGTCGGCAGCGCCTCGGGCGTCTTGCCCACCGCACCGCATCCGGCGAGCGCCAGGACTACAAGCGGCGTCAGCACCCACGATCGTCGCATGCGACGCACCTAGGATTTCTTGTCCGCGCGCTTGTCTTCCGCCACCAGGCCGTCACGCAGCGTCACGACGCGCCGGGCATACTGGATCACGCGCGGGTCGTGCGTGGCGAAAACGAAGGTGACGCCGGTGTCCTGATTCAGCCGGGTCATCGTTTCCATCACCTGCTGGCCGTTGGGCGTGTCGAGGTTGGCCGTCGGCTCGTCCGCCAGGATCAGGCTCGGCTTGACGGCCAGCGCCCGGGCGATGGCCACCCGCTGCTGCTGGCCACCGCTCAACTGGTCCGGTCGGCTGGTTCCCCGATCGCCCAGTCCGACGGCCTCCAGCAGTTCGGCGATCCGGGCGTGACGTTCTGCCGCCGAGTGTCCGTCGAGCAACAGCGGCATCTCGATGTTCTCGTAGGCGGTGAGCGTCGGGATCAAGGCGAAGAACTGGAAGATGAAGCCGATCGTGCCCCGGCGCATGTCCGCCCGCTGGTCCCGGTTCAGCTGGCTGACGTCCTTGCCGCTGATGGACACCCGTCCGCTCGTCGGCCGATCGAGGCAGCCGAGGAGCTGGAGCAGCGTCGTCTTGCCCGAGCCGGAGGGCCCGACCAGCGCCGTGAACTCGCCGCTCTCGATGGTCAGGTCGACCCCGCGCAGCGCGTGCGTCTCGACCTTGCCGACCGTGTAGACCCGGGTGACGTTCTCAACCTTGGCGACTTCCATGGGCAGCGCTCCTTTACTTCTCGGCGCGCAAGGCAACCACGGGCTCCATGCGCGAGGCCAGCACGGCGGGGTACAGGCCGGCCAGCAGTGTGACGACGAAGGACATCAGCGTCAGATTGACGGTGTCCTTCACCGTCAGTTGGGTGTAGATCGTGTCGCCGAACAGCATGCCGGTGATCCCGAATCCCTCGATCGAGAGCGGGAAGCCGTAGCGAGTGAAGTAGGCGATTACGATGCCGCCCACAATCAGGCCGAGCAGGATCCCGCCCACGGCCAGCAGGGCGGACTCGGTAAGGAAGATCGCCATCAGCCGACGCCCGCGCATGCCGATCGCCGACAGGATGCCGATCTCCCGCGTTCGCTCGTAGACCGACATGATCTGCGTGTTGACGATGACCGTGGCGGCGATGCCCAGCACGATCAGGTAGAAGAAGCCCATGTAGCTGGCGGACAGGTCTTCCGTCTGAACAAGCAGTTCGTTCATGTCCCGCCAGGTCAGCACCGTATAGCCCGGCGCCTGCAGGGCGGCGATCACCGCGTCGGTCTGTGCCGCGTCCTTCAGCAGGACGAAGATCGAGCTGGCGCGGTTCTCGGCTCCGGTGATTGCCTGCGCCTTGGCCAGCGGGAGCAAGACCGTCAGGCTGTCGAACCCGCTGGTGCCCGTGCTGTAGATGCCTCGGACGGTGAACGGCTGCTCGTCGACCTCCCCACCGGAGGTGTTCACCGACAGGCTCACCTGGTCCCCTGCCGATAGATCCAGACGGTTGGCCAGGGTCCAGCCGATCAGAACGCCCTCCCGGTCGTCCGGCGTCAGGAACTCACCCTCCCGCATCCCATCGCGATAGGGGGCGTTGGCCGCCGACAGCGGGTCGATGCCCACGACGCGCACGCCGGCTGATTCGTCCCGCGTGGTCACGAATCCGCTGGCGTACAGCCGGGGCGTGGCGACGGCCACCGGACCGATCGAAGCAACCTTCGTCGCGACCTGATCGGGATTCTCGATCAAGTCCTCCCACTTCAGGCTCGTCTTGGCCTCGTCGTAGGACGCCGCCCGCACCTGCAGGTGCCCCGATTGCAGGCGAATAGCCAGGTCGATGGCGTCACCCATCTCACCCTGGATGAAGGAGGCCATCATCAGCAGCAGGGCAAGCGCCATCCCCATCGCCAGGGCGGAGAAGAACGACCGCCGGCGGTTGCGCCCCAGGTTGCGAAAGGCCAGTTTCAGCATCTGGATCATGGTGGACCTCAAACGTAGTGCAGCGCTTCGGCCGGGTCGCGCTGTGCCGCCTCGTGGGCCGGGATGACCGCCGCCAGCGCGGCGATGATCGCCACGGTCAGTGCCCTGCTCAGCAGCTTGCCGACGCCCCAGCTTGGGTAGACCTTATCGGTGATCAGCGCCGTGTAGCTGGTCATGCCGGAGAAGGCAGTGAAGTCCAACCCCACCGCCATCATCATCGCGTTGAACGACAGCCCGAGCACGATCCCCAGCCCCACGCCGACCAGGCCGATGAGGGTTCCCTCGAGAATGAAGAGCAACGAGATCTGCCGCGGCTTGAGGCCCATGGCGCCCAGGACGCCGATCTCCCGCGTACGCTCGTAGACCGCCATCAGCAGCAGGTTCAGGATCCCGATGCCGGCGATCCCCAGGATGATGACGCTGAAGATGTCCATCACCTGCCCCTTAGAGGCCAGGGCGTACTTCAGCTCGGGGTAGCTGTCCTCAAACGATTCGAGCTCATGCCCCGGCAGGGCAGGCGCCAACGTGTCGATCAGGTCCCTCTCGTTGCCGATCTGCTCCAGGAAGATCGCTACTTCGGTCGACTGGCCGGGGAGATCGTACAGCGTTTGCGCCTCGGCCAGCGAGATGTAGACGGTCAGCTTCTCGATGTCGGCCATGCCCAGATCGTAGACGCCGACGACCGTCATCGTGCGGCGGCGCATCTGCTCGTGGGCAGATCGCCCGGTGAGGGTGATGCGGTCGCCCACCCCCACCCCCATGGCGTCGGCCAGGCCTTTGCCGATGAAGACCGAATCGCCGTCGTCGGCGGTCAGGGCACGGCCGGCGATCACGTTCTGCCCGGCCAGGTTGACCGCTTGCTCGATCTCTGGTTCGATGGCGGTGATGCCGACGGCAAAGGCGCCCTCGCGGCTGCTGGCCAGCCCGCCGGTGTTGATCCGGCGCGCGGCCGCCACCACTCCAGGTTGGGCGCGGGCTGCCTCCACGACCTTCGCATCATCGGCGAGCGGCAGCAACGGTTTCTGTCCGGAGCTTGCCCGGTATCCCTCGGCGTGCACCTGGATGTTTCCGCCCAGGACCTTGATGGCGTTGCCGTAGATCGCCTGGTTGAAGCCGTCGACCAGCCCGTCGTACATCATCATCAGCGACAGGCCGAAGCCCATGGCCGAGACGATGATGATCGTCCGCCGACGGTGGCGCCAGATGTTGCGCCAGGCCAGACGCATGTACAACCTCATATGCAGCTCTCCCTTCGTGCGCCCCGTGAAACGCATCACCTGGGACCATCCTGGAGGAATGGAGCGGCCTCCGCTGGATGGGCTCGCCGGGTTGACTATGAGCCCGACGACGAATCTTGTCAACTGACACCCGTCATCTTCCGGATGGATATCCGGTGGAACGCCGTCTGCCAGGCCGTTTCGGAGCGTCAGCTTCGGCGGGCACAATCCCTCCATCCGCCCATCCGCCCCGGCAATCCAGTTGACTTCGCCCTTGCCCACCCCGGGAGCGCCCCCGCATCGCGGGGCCGGGCCCCGCTCCTGGGCCCGCCTCAGATCGGGGGGTCGGGAGCCTTCACATCACACCCCCGCCGGATGGCCGCGGTTCCTTTGCGGTAGTGGACGGCGGAGGCACTCACAGACCAGGTGCCGATCTCCACCCGTACGGTGCAGGTAAGGGCGCGATGCTATAATCCTGGCCCTCTCCACGGCCTCCGGATACTTCTTTAAGGAGGAGTCGATGGCCTCAGAAGGAAGCTCGCCTTCCGGTCCCAGCCTGTTGCTGTCCTCCGAACATGAGATGATCCGCCAGACGGCGCGCGACTTCGCCCAGAAGGAGATCGCGCCGATCGCCGCCGAGTTCGACGAGAGCGGCGAGTTCCCCCGCGAGACGGTGCGCAAGATGGGCGCCATGGGCTTCATGGGGATCGAGATTCCCGAAGCCTACGGCGGCGCCGGGCTGGACACGCTGGCCTACGTGCTGGCGCTGGAAGAGATCTGCAAGGTCGACGCGGCGCACGGCACGATCATGTCGGTCAACAACTCGCTCTTCGGCTACGCCCTGCTTCGCTTCGGGACCGAGGAGCAGAAACACACCTACCTGGAACCGGTTGCCTCCGGGAAGGCCATCGGCGCCTACTCGCTCACCGAGCCGATGTCGGGCTCGGATGCCGGAACGATGCGCAGCCGCGCTGGGCGCCAGGGCGAGGACTACGTGCTCAACGGACGCAAGTCATGGGTGACCAGCGGGCCGGTGGCCCGCTTCATCATTGTCTTCATCATGACCGACCCGGAGAAGAAGCATCGCGGCATCACCGCCTTCCTGGTCGACACCCAGTTGCCGGGTTTCAGCGTCGGCAAGAAGGAGCCCAAGCTGGGCATCCGCGCCTCGGCCACGACCGAGATCGTGTTCGAGGACTACTTCTGCCCGGCCTCCACCCGCCTGGGCCAGGAGGGCGAGGGCTTCAAGATCGCCATGGCCGTGCTTGACGCCGGGCGGATCGGCATCGCCTCGCAGGCGCTTGGGATCGCCGAGGCGTGCTACGACGCCAGCCTGCAGTATGCCCGCGAGCGCGAGGCCTTCGGGCAGAAGATCGGCGAGTTCCAGGGCATCGGCTTCAAGCTGGCTGACATGAAGACGCGCATCGAGGCCAGCCGGCTCTTGATCTACCAGGCGGCGCTGGCCAAGCAGGCGTCGAAGGCCAGCGGGGCGCGCTTCACGCTCGAGGCCTCGATGGCCAAGCTCTTTGCCTCGGAAACATCGATGTTCTGCGCGCACGCCGCAGTGCAGATCCACGCCGGGATGGGCTACTCCAAGGAGCTGCCTATCGAGCGCTACTTCCGCGACGCCAAGATCACCGAGATCTACGAGGGCACGAGCGAGATCCAGAGGCTGGTCATCGCCCGCAGCGAGCTCGGATTGAAGGGCTGAGCGCGTCTTGCCAGGGAGGCGGCGCGATGCTTTGCCTGCGCGGCCGGCGCTTCGCCCTCCATCCCGCATCCTGCCGGCAGAGGCGCCCTCGGCCGCACAGCGCGCGTGGGCCAGCGAACCACTCCAGGACGCGCCGCGCATGAGCGTCGCGCCGCACAGGAGCGCCGCGCCCTCCGACTCGACGGGCCCTGGCCAGTCCCCTGCCGGGAAGCAACTCACTGCCCTCGGTAGTCTGGCCGCCGGGGTGGCCACCCTCGGTCTGGCGGCCACGCTCGTGCAGGCCACACCCCATCGGACGATCAACCTGCTCCTGGCCATCCTTGGCACCACCCTCACATGGGTCGGCCTCACCTCGCTCCTGTCGGACGGTGCGTGGGGGTGGCTCAAGATCGCCGCGCGCACGCTCGGCGTCCGCCCAATCCAGCTACCGCTTGGAGTCTTTGGCGTGGCGCTCGCGCTCGCGGCGCGCTCTGCCGCCGGCGACGGCGAGCTCGCCCACCTGCCGATCCACGGCTGGCTGTGGGTCGCGGGCATCGCTTGCGTCGTGGCCGGATTGTGGTCAGCAGGCGTCTATCATCCGAGGGCTCGGCGGTCTCAGGCTGTGCTCCTCGGAGCCGTCGGCCTGCTGGCCGTGAGCCTGGCCGCGCGGGCGATCGACCTGAACGGTATCCCCTACATCCTGGGTGGCGATGAAGGCAGCCTCGGGTTGACCGCCCAGCAATTCGTCACGGGAGCACGCGACAACCTCCTGGCGATGGGCTGGTTCTCGTGGCCTGCCCTGTACGCCTGGATCGTCTCCCAGTCTCAGGCAGTCCTGGGGTCGACGGTCGCGGCCCTACGCTGGCCCTCGGCCGTGGCCGGAATGCTGACCGTGCTGGCCACGCTTTGGATGGCTCGGGGGATGTTCGGCCCTCGCCTCGGGTGGCTCAGCGCGGTGGCCCTATCCGCCTCGCATGTCCATCTGCTCTTCAGCCGGGTGGCGATGAACAATGTTTTCGACACCCTGCTCCTGGCCGCAGCCATCGGGGGCCTGTGGTTCGCCTGGAAGCTCAACCAGCGGTGGGCGTTTCTGCTCACCGGGCTGGCGGTCGGGCTGTCGCCCTACTTCTATGCGACCGGCAGGCTCCTCCCGCTCCTGCTCTTGGCCTGGATCCCCTTCCTTCATCGCGCTGAGCCCTGGAAGACGCGCGCACTGGGGCTGATGGCGATGGCGGTCACGGCCGCGGTGACGGCCTTGCCCATCACCCTCTTCAACCTCGCCCACCCGGAGGAGTGGCTGGCGCCCCTCACCAGGGTCTCGGTCTTCAACTCTCTGTGGCTGCAGGCGAACGGGCTTGGCACGAGCCCAACGGTAGGGCTGATCGCACACGAGTTCTCCACCACGCTGCTGGGTTTCGTCGCACGCCCGCTCGAGGGTGTCTACTTCCCGGGTATCCCGTACCTGGATCCGCTTTCGGCCGTGTTCTTCCTTGGAGGGCTGGCGCTGGCGCTGCTCCGCATCCGCAGGCCGCAGTACGCGATCGTTCCCATCGTGGTCCTGGCCACCGCGCTGACCGGCGCGTTCAGCCTGGGTGCCCCCAGTTCTCAACGACTCGTTTTCGCCGCACCCATCCTTGCACTGTGTGCGGCGTTGCCGATCGATGCAGCCATGGAGTGGGCCCGCGGCAGGAAGCCACGCCTCGGCCAGTCCCTCTCCGGCCTGGCGGTGCTCGCCTTCCTGGCTGCGTGCCTGTACCAGGCGTGGTTCTTCTTCGGGCAGGCCATGCCCCTGGCGCGCTACTCGGACATCCAAGGGCTCGTGGCGACCGAGTTGGGGCACAACTTGCAGCGCTACCCGGAGGGGACGCCCGTCTACTTCGTCCGCCCGGGGCCGATGGGCTTCTCAACCGTCCCCAGCCTGGCCTATCTGGCTCCACACGTCCATGGCCAGGACCTCGACTGGCCTGCCCCAGCGCTCCCTCCCCCGCCCGCATCCGGCGTGCCCATGCTCTGGGTCACCCTCCCCGAGCAGGCCGGGATCCTGGCTGAGATCGAAGCAGCGTACCCGCATGGTGAGACGTTACGCTGGGTGGATGCCGCCGGCCAGCCGCTGTTCAACCTGCTGGAGGTGTGGGATCTCCGCGCGCCAAGCCCCGGCGGGGCGTTCTCTCCAGCGATGACGCCCAGGGAGTGCGGTTGAGGTGGGCGGGCTGGGGATCGGGATCCTCCTGGCGATCGCCGCCGTCTTGGACCTGGCCGTCGTGGTCGCACTCCGGACCGTCCGCTGGATCGACGCCTCGGGGGCACCGCTCGTTTCGGTTCGCGTCGTTGGCCCATAGCCCCTTCCACTCCCGACCGCACTCGGCAGGCACCCGCTGTAGCGAGGTACTTGCAGCGGCCGGGAAGCGGCTGACCCTGGCCTGTACGGACTGTCAGGTATTGTGCGCGGAGTTGAACCGAGCCTCGAGGCCGGACTCCCGACTCGGCCCAATCCCTCATCTCCATGTCCCTCCGCTGCCATCAGAGGGTGGCGCAGCTTTGGCTACGGTCGATGCGGAGCGCCCGCAGGCAGTGGCGGGCGTGGCCCTGGTGGAGCGGTACGCGCTTGTGCGGCCATCCCCCCATCGCCCACTCGCTTAGAACCCACCCCTGACGGTCCGGCTTCTCTTGCAGCCATTTCGAGCCATAATTGGCGGTGTGGGTCGGGGATCCGGTGTTGGCACTTCGCGCAGGGTCTCCTGGTGTCAGACTTGCAACCGTCCCTTCGCCGTCGGACGAGCTGCTCGTCCGGCCGCCTCCGCGGCTAGACTCGTGCGGGAGGCAATCACAGGCCCCCTGGTCAGAGGGCGGGAAGCCTCCTTCTGCCATCATCAGGCATGGCTCGTTGGAGCAGCGGAGAAGCCTATGACAAGCGCCAGCAGTGTCTCCCCGTTAGGCACGAGTCTCTCAGGCGATCGCTCTGGGGCGTTCAGGCGGTTCTTAGCGGGCGGCCTGGCGTACCTTGGGCGCCATAGTCTGGACATCGCTGAGCTCGTGCTGCTGCTTGCCTGGGCCCTTTTTGTCGGCCGCAAGTTCCTCGACATGAACGTCAACATGATCCCCTGGGGTGCCGAGTTTCCAATGGAAACCCAGTCGCACTACGTGTGGATGCTGCTGTCTCGCTGTGGCACTTGCGTCTTCTGGAATGGCTTTGCGAACGGCGGTTCCCCGGCCTTTGTCGACGTCAATGGCTCCATACTGCACCCCCTGACCGTGCTGACCACACTGATCTGGGGAGTGGTCAACGGCAGCAAGGTGACCATGGTGGCCTGCCTCTTCCTGGCCGGCCTGGCCCAATGGTGGCTTGCCAAGACGCTTCGACTGGGCGTCACGGCCCGGATGTGGAGTAGCTTCATGGTGGTGGTGGGGGGCCACCTCGCTGGTCGGCTGCAGAACGGGATGCTGGTTCTCGTGGTGTCCTTGGTATTCTCGTCCCTGCTCATCCCGGCGATCTTGAACCTGACGACGAAACCATCCCGCCGGTCGGCCCTGCTCCTGGGCGTGTTGTTTGCGCTGGTGCTGTTCTCTGGACAGGGCTACATCCAAGTGGGCACCCTGCTTGGGGTCCTTCCCGCGGCGCTTGTGTACTGGATCGATAAGACATCGGCCATCGGTCACATGCTCAGACGCTTGCTGTTGGCGGGGTTGGTGGCGCTACTCCTGTCAGCCGTCCTGTGGGTCCCCTTGCTCCACTTTGCGCCGAATCTGGTCAAGGATGGTGACCCGACTCTCTCCTATGCCCAGCCGCTCGAGTATCTCCCGCTCAACCTGATCATTCGGGACCAGAGCTTCTATGAGAATCCAACCTTAGACAAGCTGCCGGCGCCTGTCCTGAATATCCTGTATATCGGCTGGCTGCCGATCCTTCTGGCCGTGGTGACGCTCGCATGGGGAGGCAGCACTCGCAATCGCCGCCTGGCGTTCTTCTTGATTGCCATCTTTCTGGTCTTCTTCTTCAGCAGTTCCACCGGCATGCGGGCTCTGGACAAGGTAGTTCCCGGCGTTGCCCCCTACATCCGGCATCCGTCCCTGATTGCTGGCATCGCAATCCCGTTGATTCTCGGCCTCGCCGCGTGGGGGCTGGACCTCATACTCCACGCCGACTGGCTCAAGCTGCGCCTCAGCATCAAGAGAATGCCTGATCTGGACGTGAACGCGATCTATCTGCTCGCGGCCATTCCTTTGTTGGTTTCCATCCGGGCGGCCTACGACTTCGCCGAGAAGTACTACTGGATGAACCCGCTGCCGACCGAATACGAGCCCTCGATCCCGATGCTTGTGACCGAGTCCGCCGAGTGGGTCGCACCCCCGTTCGGGGAGTACCTCTGGTACCCTATGACTCTCGGTAGGGAGATGAAACTCGGGAACACCTTTCGCCCCTGGCGCTGGAAGGACCGCACGTCTCCCCCATTCTATGTGGAAGGCACACGCGATCCGGTTGGGCTTGACAGTCCCGACTACGTGGCGACATATAGTGGCGTGAATTGGATAGTGCACCCTCAGAATGCGTACGCCAAGGTCGTTCTGCCCTCCGGGGAACAGGTGGCCTGCACTGCTGTCTCTCAAGGGGGGAACATCGATGTGGATTGCCAGACGGCCGTCGACGCAGTCCTTGTCGTCACCGAGAACGCCACGCTCGACTGGAAGGTGGAGATCGACTCTGTCGGCGCGCGGATGCTACCGGGACAATGGCTGTCTGTTGCGGCGCCGGCGGGAACACACCACTTCTCCTTCCGCTACAGGCCATGGGATGTCTGGGTGGGCCTGAGCCTCGGGTTGCTCGGAGTCATCCTGGTGATCGCGGGATCGTGGACAAGGGACAACCGCACGCAGGTTGAAGTCCCGGCCGGTGACTCTGCGGCTGCCGGCGCAACGGCAGTGAGGGCCGATGACCGCAATCTCGACTGAGGGACGACAGCCTCGATGCAGGCCTTGACGCTTGTCCTTCTGCCAACCAGCCTTGTCGCTGTCCCGCTGCTCGCGGGGTGGTTCGGTCGAGCCGCTCGTCGCGATTCTCCCAAGAGCGGCCGGGGCGCGAGCGGCCGGACTGGACCCCATCCAAAGGCCGATCGATCTCAACCCAAGGGCGCCCCGCCGGAGAGGAAACCCAAGAAGGATCGCTCCCCGGCGGAAGTACATCTGTCGGTGGAGGTTCCGCCTGGCACCAAAGTGCGTGTGACCGTTGGCAAGGCGGGGACGGACCAAAGGCGAGCGGCTTCTTCCAAGGTGTTCGACCAGGTCTTCGAGGTCCCCCGAGAGCCGGAGCCACGATCACTCGACCTTGCCGCAGGAACCGAACCCGATCGGCTGCAGGCCGTCCCCGCGGGTCGATTCCGCGCCTTTGCCGACTCCCTGTGGGGGAGGTTGCGGGCCCATGGAGAGCAAGCGCGGCGCAGCCTGGCGGACAGCGGATTCCCCCGCAGTCTGATGGGGCCCACGGGCTGGATGGCATTGTCGCTGGCCGTCTACCTGTTCGTGCGCCTGTACGATATCGCCTCCTACCCCATCTACTTTTTCACCGACGAGGCAGTCCAGACCGTCCTGGCGGCAGATTTCGTCCAGGCCGGATTCCGCGACTTCCTGGGGCACTACCTCCCAACTTACTTCCAGAATGTCTACGAGTTCAATCTCAACCTGTCCGTGTACGCGCAGGTCTTGCCCTTCCTGCTCTTTGGCAAGTCCGTCTTCGTGACCCGCGCCACGGCTGCGCTGCTGACTGTCCCGGGGGCCGCAGCCATTGGCCTGAGCCTGCGCGATGTCTTCCGCGCGCGCTACCCCTGGATCGGCATCCTGCTCCTCTCGTGCGCCCCAGCTTGGTTCCTCCACTCACGCACGGCGTTCGAGACGGCCCTGATGGTCTCGTTCTACGCCTGCTTCCTGTACTGTTACTTGCTTTACCGGACTCGCTCTCCTAGGTACCTGTACGCGGCGCTGGTCTTTGCGGCTGCGGTGTTCTATACCTACGGACCGGGCGAGATCATCATCCTGGGCACTGGGATCCTGCTGCTGGCATCGGATGCTCGTTACCACTGGCAACAGCGCAGGACCATCGCCCGCGGCCTGCTCCTGGGGCTGCTGCTGGCCCTGCCTTACGTCCGCTTCCGTCTGCAGTTGCCCGAGAAACACGCCGAGTTCCTGCGCTTGCTCGACAGCATATGGGTGATGGAGGTGCCGTTCAGTCAGAAACTCAGCACCTCCCTGGGGTACTACGCCTTCGGACTCAGCCCGAAGTATTGGTTCTTCGCCAACACCCACGACATGGGGCGGCATGTCATGGGCGAGTATCCGAACCTGATGACGTGGACCCTGCCCTTCGTTCTGGGCGGGATCGCCATCGCCTTGCGGAGAATCCGCCGGCCCGAGTACCGCGCCATCCTGGCCTGCGTACTCGCCATCCCGTTGGGAGGCGTGGTCGTTGGAGCGGGAATCACCCGCCTCCTGTCGATGGTGGTGCCGGCCTCGCTCCTTGCCGCCCTGGCCCTCGATGCGGTGGCAGATTGGCTGGCACGGCGAGTCGGGCCGCGCGTGGTGGGCCCGATCGTTTTCCTCGGACTCTCGCTGGTCAGTTTCGGCCTGTTGCGCGACGCCCTGGTCAATGGCCCGCTCTGGAACCGCAATTACGGCATGGACATACCTTGGGGTGCACCCCAGGTCTTTGGAGCGGTGAAGGAGCTCATTCAGGAAGAACCGGGTGTCTCCGTCTTCGTGTCGTCGACGTGGGCCAACGGCGTCGATACGTTGGCGCGGTTCTTCATTCCCGACGGGTTCCCGGTGGACATCGCCAATGCCGATCGTTTCACCGAGCAGAGGCAGGATCTCACAGGCAACATGGTGCTGGTCCTCACCGCCTCCGAGTACGAGGCGGCGCGGACGAATCCCAAGCTGACGGACGTGCGGTCCGAGAAGCTGATCTCCTACCCCGACGGCTCCCCGGGGTTCTACTTCGTCCGCATGCGCTACTCGGCGGTCGCCGATGCCCTCGTCGAGCAGGATCGCCTGGAGCGATTGCGTCCGACAACCGAAACGGTTGATGTCGGCGGGCATAGCCTCACCGTAGAGCACCCATTCCTCGACTCGGGGACCATCCAGCACATGTTCGACGGAGACAGGTACACACTGGCCCGCGGGTACGAGGCTAACCCGTTGATCCTGCGGATCACCTTCGACGTCCCGCGCCCCATCCACGAACTCGTCCTGACAACGGGGAGCATGGACATCGGCCTCACGGTGCGCCTGTACCCGGTCGGGGGCGGCGAGCCCAAGGTGTACTCGCGTGACTACTCCGGTCTGCCCGATGATCCGACGGTGACGCTGCCCTTCGACCAGCCTCCGGAGCAGGTCGAACGCATGGACATCGAGATCACCCAGCTGGGCGTCGTCGGGCCGGCGAAGCTCCACATCCGCGAGATCGAGTTGAAATAGCCCGGTGGATTGCCCAAGGATAGGGAGGCTGGTGCCGTAAGTTGGGCCATCGTCATGACCCCGCCCCTCCCTCTCCCCCAGCCCGCGCCCACCCGATCTTCCGCCGCCGACTCTCGGCCATGAACGCCATACTGCAGCCCTCGGCTCCCGATCCGCCCCCTCCGGGACGAAGTCATCCATGGGCAATCGGTGCGGGTGTGGCGCTGGTCGTCATGGCACTGCTGGTCTTCGCAACCGGCGGGCTGCGCCTCCCAGCCGCCGGAGCGCTCATCCTGGGCGTCTTCGAAGTGACGGGCGGCGCATGGCCCCGCAGGGGCCAACGGGACCTGCAGAGCCCGCTTGAAGCAGGGGCACACCGCCTGGCACTCCGCCAGGATCAGGTTCTGCTTGTCTTCAATGGGCTGGCCGCGTCTCTTCTTGCCCGCGCCGCGGCAGGCGACGGACCTCAGGTCATCAGCCCGCTGGCCACCTTCCTGTGGCTTGCCGGGATCGTCCTCGTCGTCCTCGGCTGCTGGATCCATTCAAGCGATCCGACGCCGAACCGATGGACGCGCGCCGAGGTCGGTGTCGTCCTCCTGCTCACGCTGACAGCGCTAGCCATACGCGCCTGGGGGATCGAGCGCATGCCGTTCGTGCTCAGTGGGGACGAGGGGTCCGCCGGCCTCGCTGCCTGGGAGTTCCGCACCGGCGCGCGCAACAACCTCCTTTCACTCGGCTGGTTTTCGTTCCCGGCGCTCTACTTTGCCCTGCTTTCTGTCTCGCAGGCGTTGTTCGGGCGGACCACGGAAGCGATCCGGCTGCTCTCAGCGCTCGCAGGGGCACTGACCATCCCGGCGCTGTATGCCATGGCGCGGCAGATGTTCAGCCGCCCCGCGGCGCTGGCAGCCGCCGCGTGGCTTGCCGCCTACCACGTGCATGTGTTCTTCAGCCGGCTGGCCTACAACAACATCTTCGATCCCTTGCTGCTTCTCCTCGCTGCGGGGGGTCTGTGGCAGGGCTGGCAACACGGGCGCCGCCGCGCCTTCATCGTCGCCGGCCTGGCATTGGGGTTCAGCCAGTACTCCTACACAACCGGCCGCCTGACGCCGATCCTCCTCGGAATGTGGATCGTGCTCCTGGCGCTCGACCGGCACCCGGACCGGCCGCGGCTCGCCGGCCTGGCATCCACAGGCCTGGTCGCCGCCGCGGTCTTCCTTCCGCTCGCACTGCTGTACATCGAGCACCCGGATCAGCTGCTGTTCACTGCCAGCCGCGTCTCCATGCTGATCCCCGGGTGGACCTCCGAGGCGGCCGCCGCACTCGGCATGACCGCCCCCGGCCTGGTGCTCGAGCAGATCTGGGTCACCGCGCTGGGGTTGACGGTGGCCGAGCTGCAGGGCGTGTACTACGCGCCGGGTGTGCCGATGCTGATCTCGCTTTCGGCCGTCCTGTTCTTCGGCGGCCTGGGGCTGTGCCTTGTGCGCGCCCGCCAACCGCGCCATTCGCTCCTGTTGCTTGTCCTGGCCGGCACGATCCTCGCCGGCGGGCTGAGCATCCAGGCCCCCAACAGCCAACGGCTGCTGTACCTCGCCCCGGCGCTCGCCGTGCTGGTGGTCCTTCCCTTCGACGCGGTGTGGGTGTGGTCGTCCCGCCGTTGGCCAGCAGGGCGCCCGGCCTTGCTCGGCGCGGTCGGACTGGTGGTCCTGGTGATGATGGCACAGAACCTCGACGCCCTCTTCCTGCGCTACTTCCCGCGCGAGGAGTACGGCAGCCTCAACGGCGCGGTGACGCAGGAGATGATTGCCGTCCTGCCGTCCGTCCCTCAGGGGACGCCGGTTTACTTCTTCGGCGGCGGGCGCATGGGCTTCTTCTCCATTCCCAGCCTGGCCTACCTGCTCCCGGGGTCATCCGCGGTCGACCTGACATCCGCCGATGAGATCCTTGCAGACACATCGGACCTGGTCGCCATCGTCCTGCCCGAGCAGAGCGATGCCCTCGCCGGGCTGCAGACGCGCTTCCCAGAAGGCGCCTCCCTGCGGCGCTATAATCGTCATGGGCGTCTGCTGTTCGACATCTGGGCGGTGGGGGACGCGGCTCAGGCGCTGACCTCGAACCTGCCCTAGTTCGGACCACCCGGAGGGCATTCCTTGAAGGCAGTTTCCTTCCACCAGCACGGCGGGCCGGAGGTCCTCACCTACGGCGAGCTGCCCGAGCCTGCTCCCGGCCCCGGCCAGGTGCTCGTCCGCCTGCGCGCTGCGGCCCTCAACCGCCTCGACCTGTGGACACGTGAGGGCTGGCCCGGCCTTCAGCTCGAGATGCCGCACATCCCCGGCGCGGATGGGGCAGGCGTCCTTGCCGCCCTGGGCGAGGACGTGACCGATCGGCAGGTCGGCGAGCGCGTCGTCCTCAACTCGAACCTCGGCTGCGGTCGTTGCCCCGCGTGCCTGGAAGGCCGCGACAACCTGTGCCGCGACTGGCACCTGCTGGGCGAGACGGTTCGCGGCACCTACGCCGAATACGTTGTCGTTCCCGCAGCGAACGCATTCCCGCTCCCGGACGGTTTCGATGAGGCTGCGGCGGCCGCCTGCGGGCTCGTCTACCTCACCGCCTGGCACTCGCTCATCACCCGCGGCCGGCTGCAGGCCGGCGAGACGGTCCTGATCATCGGCGCCTCGGGCGGCGTCAACACGGCCTCGATCCAGATCGCCATGCACGCCGGGGCGCGGGTGATCGTCGTCGGCTCCAACCGGACGAAGCTGGCGCTGGCCGAGTCGCTCGGCGCCGACGTGCTCATCGACCGCTCGCAGGACGAGAACTGGCCGAAGGCCGTCTACGAGGCCACCGGCCGCAGGGGCGTCGACGTGGTCGTCGACAATGTGATCGGCGGGACGCTGATGCTAGGCCTACGCGCCGCAGCCAAGGGCGGACGCGTGCTGACCGTCGGCAACACCGCCGGGCCGAAGGTCGAGATCGACAACCGTTTCATCTTCGGCAAACACCTCTCGATCTTAGGCTCGACAATGGGGACCCGCGCCGACTTCGCCGCCGTGATGACGCTGGTTTTCGCCGGCAAGCTCAAGCCGGTGCTCGACCGATCCTATCCCCTCGCCGAGGCGCGCCAGGCACAGGAACGCCTGGCAGCCGGCGAACAGCTCGGGAAGATCACCCTTGTCATCTAGGCGCCCGGCCGTCGTAACCTGGCTCAGCCTGGGGGTGTTAAGCCTTGGCGCCATCTACCTCATCCGGATGGCAGGAGGCCTGATGGCTCCCGACCTGCCGCTGAGCGTCCCGCGCGGGTATCTGCCGGTCACCGGCGCGGTCTGGGGCGTCGGATGGATCGGCGCGGCGGTGGCGTTGTTCACCCGACGCCGGTGGGCGCGGCGTGTGCTTATCCTGTGCGGCGTGGGCTTCCTGATCTGGTACTGGGCCGACCGGCTGCTCTTCGTCCGCTCGGAGCACGCGCTGCGCACGCTGCCCTTTTCCTTGGCGCTGACGGCGGTGGGCACGGCCCTCGTCCTTCTGGCGCTGCGCCAGCCTTCCGTTCGCCGCTACTTCGGGGAGTCCACGCCATGAGCGATGCCTCACGCCTGCAGCGGTTGCGCGCCCTGCGCGATCAGGCCCGCGGGCTCACGCGCCAGGAGGCTCAGCATGCCCGCGGCCGGCTGACAGCCCGCGAGCGGCTGGCGCTGCTGCTCGATCAGGGCTCATTCCGCGAGACGGATGCCTTCGTCACCCATCGCACCACGGACTTCGGGCTAGCCGAGCGCAAGGTCCTGACCGATGGTGTGGTCACCGGCTGGGGGACGATCGACGGCCGCTTGACGTACGCCTTCTCGCAGGACTTCACGGTGTTCGGCGGTAGCCTGGGGGAGGCCCACGCCGAGAAGATCTGCAAGATCATGGACATGGCGCTCAAGAACGGCGCGCCGGTCATCGGGCTGAACGACTCCGGCGGAGCGCGGATCCAGGAAGGCGTCGTCTCGCTCGGGGCCTATGCCGACATCTTCCTCCGCAACACGCTGGCATCCGGTGTGGTCCCGCAGATCAGCGCCATCATGGGTCCCTGCGCTGGCGGCGCGGTCTACTCGCCCGCCCTGACCGACTTCATCTTCATGGTCCGCAACTCGTCCTACATGTTCGTCACCGGCCCGGACGTGGTCAAGACGGTGACGCATGAAGAGGTCGACTTCGAGGCGCTCGGCGGCGCCGACGTCCACGCCAGCACCTCCGGCGTGTGCCACTACGTCGCCCAAAGTGAGGCCGACTGCTTGTACATGATCCGTCTGCTTCTCTCCTACCTGCCGCAGAACAACATGGAGGATCCGCCCTTCGCCGCCAGCACCGACGACCGGCTGCGGACGGAGGAGGCGCTCAACCAGCTCGTCCCCGACGACCCGAGCAAACCGTATGAGATCCGCGACGCCATCCGCCTGGTCGTCGACCACGGCGCGTTCTTCGAGATCCACGAGCACTACGCCCCCAACATCGTGGTCGGCTTCGCCCGGCTCGGCGGGCACAGCGTCGGCATCGTTGCCAACCAACCCGGCGTGCTCGCCGGCGTGCTCGACATCAACTCATCCGACAAGGCCGCCCGCTTCGTGCGCTTCTGCGACTCGTTCAACCTCCCGATCGTCACCTTTGTCGATGTCCCCGGCTTCCTGCCCGGCACCGGACAGGAGCATGGGGGCATCATCCGCCACGGCGCCAAGCTGCTCTACGCCTACTGCGAGGCGACCGTCCCCAAGCTGACGGTCATCACCCGCAAGGCCTACGGCGGCGCGTACGACGTCATGTCGTCCAAGCACATCCGCGGCGACTTGAACTTCGCCTGGCCCAGCGCCGAGCTGGCCGTCATGGGGCCGGACGGCGCGGTCAACATCATCTTCCGCGGCGAGCTCAAGGACGCCCAGGATCCGGATGCCCGCCGGGCCGAGCTGGTGGCCGACTACCGCGAGAAATTCGCCAATCCGTACATCGCCGCCTCGCGCGGCTACCTGGATGACGTCATCGAGCCCAGCGAGACGCGTCCCCGGTTGATCAACGGACTGGAGATGCTCTCCAACAAGCGCGACGCCAATCCGGCCAAGAAACATGGAAACATCCCGCTCTAGCCCGGCCACCCTCGGCTTCGCCACCGGCGAGTTCGCCATCGCCGGCCACACGCTGTATTGGGAGCGGACCGGCAACCCGGCGCACCCGGCCGTCGTCCTGCTGCACCACGGCCTGGGCTCGACCCGCGCCTGGAAGGCACAGGCCGCCGAGTTCGCCGCGCAGGAGTGGCAGGTGCTGGCCTACGACCGGTGGGGCTACGGCCGCTCGTCCGCGAGGCCGGCCCTCGACCTGCCGGGCTTCGGGACGGATGTCGATGACCTGGCGGCGCTGCTAGACGATCGCGGCATCCGCCGCGCGGCGCTCGTCGGGCACAGCGACGGCGGAACGGTCGCCCTGTACTTCGCCGCCCGGTTCTCCGACCGCGTGTCGGCGCTGGTCACCGTTGCAGCGCACATCTACCTCGAAGCCAGCATGCTGCCCGGAACGCTCGCCCTCCGCCAGGCCTTCGGGAATGACCCGCGCTTCCGTCAGGGCATGCAGCGGGCGCATAGCGACAACGCCGACGCCGTGTTCCGCAACTGGTATCAAGGTTGGGTACGACCCGAGCTTCTGGCCTGGGACATGCGCCCGATCCTGGGAGGCGTGCGATGTCCCGTACTTGTCATCCAGGGTGAGATGGATGAGCACGCCACGCCGCAACATGCCCGCGATCTGGCAAAGCACGTTGCCAACGGCGAGCTTCTGCTGGTCCCCGGGGCCGGCCACATGCTGCCTCAGGACATGCCCTCCGATTTCAACCGCCGCGTGCTCGAGTTCCTCGAGCCGGCCCGCGTGGCGGGCAGCCACGGATCGTAGAAGGGGACGGCGTTCGATGTTCACCAAGGTGCTGATCGCCAACCGGGGTGAGATTGCCGTCCGGATCATCCGCGCCTGCCGCGAGCTCGGCCTGCTGACCGTGGCCGTGTACTCCGAAGCTGACCGCTCGGCGCTGCACGTGCGGCTGGCCGACGAGGCCTACCTGCTGGGTCCGGCTCCGGCGCGCGAGTCGTACCTGCGCGGCGACAAGATCATCGACCTGGCCCGGCGATGCGAGGCCGGCGCCATCCACCCCGGCTACGGCTTCCTGGCCGAGCGCGATGACTTCGCCCGCCACGTCGAAGAGGCCGGCCTGGTGTTCATCGGCCCGCGCCCGAGCGCCATTGCCGCCATGGGCGACAAGGCGACCGCCCGTGCCACCGTGGCCGCGGCGGGCGTCACCGTCGTGCCTGGAACCGAGGGTGAGGGCAACCTGCGCGACGACGAGATCCTGGCCGTCGCCCCGTCCATCGGTTTCCCCCTTCTGGTCAAGGCCACGGCCGGCGGCGGCGGCAAGGGCATGCGCGAGGTCAACAGCCTCGTGGAGCTGCCAGGGATGCTGCACGCCGCCCGGCGCGAGGCGGAAAGCGCCTTCGGCGACGGCAACGTCTACCTCGAGAAGCTGGTCACCGGCGCCCGGCACATTGAGTTCCAGATCCTGGCCGACAGCCAGGGCGAGGTCATCCACCTGGGCGAACGCGAGTGCTCGCTTCAGCGGCGCCACCAGAAACTGCTCGAGGAATCCCCGTCACCGTTCCTGGACGACGAACTGCGCCAGCGGATGGGCGAGGTCGCCTGCAAGGCCTCGCGGGCGGTTGACTATGTCAATGCCGGCACGATCGAGTTCCTGGTGGATCGCGAGCGCAACTTCTACTTCCTGGAGATGAACACCCGGCTGCAGGTCGAACACCCCGTGACCGAGATGGTCACCGGCGTCGATATCGTCAAGGAGCAGATCCGCATCGCCCGCGGCCGGAAGCTGCGCTACACGCAGGATGACATCCGCGCCAACGGCTGGGCGCTCGAGTGCCGGGTCAACGCCGAGGACGCCTACAACAACTTCCTTCCCTCGACCGGGATGCTGACCATGATCACGCCCCCGACGGGGCCAGGCGTGCGCGTCGACACCGGGGTCTACCCCGGCTTCGAGATCTCGCCCTACTACGACTCGCTCATTTCGAAGCTGATCTGCTGGGGGGAGACCCGCGGCGAGGCGATCCTGCGCATGCGCCGGGCGCTCGAGGAGTACCGCATCCTCGGCGTCAAAACCAACATCCCCTTCCACCAGAGCATCATGGATTCAACCCGCTTCATGGCCGGGCAATACGACACGCGCTTTGTTGAGGAGCGCTTCTCGATCACGGAGGCCGAGGAAGGCAAGCCGTCCCAGGCCAACATCGCCGCCATGATGGCCACCCTCGTCGCTCACCGCCTCGGCCAGCAGGCATCGCAGATCGTCCGCCGCGGCGCCCGCGACGCCAGCAACTGGAAGTGGGTTGGACGTTGGGAGAGGATGCATCGATGAGCGGTCAACGTTCAGCCGTCAGCCCTTGGCACTGCCGACTGCGGATGGCCCCGTCGGGAGGCTCGTGTCCGATGGGTAAGACCCTGATCCGAAGCCTCCGAGCTGAGTGCTGTATGCTGAATGCTGACCGCGTGTTGTCGCCTGCAACCTCGCGGAGCACCGGATGAAGTACATCGCCACGCTGGCCAACCAGACCTTCGAGATCGAGATCAATGCCGAGGACCAGATCACGGTCAACGGCGAGCGGCTGTCCATCGACTTCCGCTCCGTCTCCGGCCAGCCGGTCTACTCGCTGATCGTCAACGGCCAGTCCCACGAGGCCTACGTGCAGGCGACCGAGGCCGGGCTCGAGGTCCTGCTGCAGGGCCAGCTGCACATCGTTGAGGTTGAGGATGAGCGCCAGCGCAAGCTGCGCGAGTCGTCCGGCGGCCCAGTGGTCCACAGCGGCGAGTTCAACCTCCGGGCGCCGATGCCGGGCCTGATCGTCGCCGTCCCGGTCGTTGAAGGTCAGGCGGTCACCAAGGGAGAGGATCTGGTCATCCTCGAGTCGATGAAGATGCAGAACGAGCTCAAGGCGCCGCGCGACGGCACCGTCGGCCGCGTGCGCGTGCGTACCGGAGATCGCGTCGAGCACCACCAGGTGCTCGTCACGCTGGACTAGATGAGCCTCGAGATCGAAGCCAAGTTCTGGGTGCCACAGCTGGAGGACCTCCGGCAGCGAGTCCTTGGCGCCGGCGGCCGCCTGGTCACCCCGCGTGGCCTCGAACACAACGAACGGTTCGACACCCCCGACGGCCGACTGCGGGACGGCGGCGAAGTGCTGCGCCTGCGCCAGGACCGGGGCCGCACGCTGACCTACAAGCGCGCCCTGTCCTCGCCCGAGATCCGTGCCGAGACCGAGGTGCAAGTCGACAGCCTGGACGCGGCCCGCAGCGTGCTGCTCGGCCTGGGCTTCGTCCCCATCTTCGTGTACGAGAAGTACCGCGAGGTGCTGGCGCTGGACGACACGTGGGTGATGCTGGACGAGCTGCCGTTCGGCTCCTTCGTCGAAATCGAGGGGCCTTCGCTGGAGGCGATCGGACGCAGCGCCGCCCAGCTTGGGCTCGACTGGACCCAACGGGTCGCCCGCAGCTACCTGTCGATCTTCGAGGCCCTGCGCCGCCGCCTGAACCTCCCGACCGAGCACGCCACATTCGCCGCCCTGCAGCCCGCCCCTGGCGTTCTGCCCGAGGACCTCGGGCTGCCCTCCCCCTCCTCATAGGACGTCCCATCATGACCGAATCGCCGCTCGAAGCCTGGATCCGCGAGACGCTCGAGCCCGCCCTGGCGCAGCAGCCCGAGCGCCGGCCGTCGTTCGAGACCTCGTCCGGTATTCCGCTCGAACGCGTCTACCTTCCGGACGACATCGATGAGACCTACCTGGCCCGCCTCGGCTTCCCCGGCCACTACCCATTCACCCGCGGCGTGCAGCCAACGATGTACCGCGGCCGGTTGTGGACCATGCGGCAGTATGCCGGCTACGCCTCGGCGCAGGAATCCAATCGCCGCTACCGCTACTTGCTCGACCAGGGTCAGACCGGCCTGTCGGTCGCCTTCGACCTTCCGACCCAGATCGGCTACGACGCCGACGACCCCGTAGCCGCCGGCGAGGTCGGCAAGGTGGGCGTGTCGATCTCGTCGCTCGACGACATGGGGCAGCTCCTCGAGGGCATCCCGCTTGACCGCGTGTCCGTCAGCATGACGATCAACGCCCCGGCGGCGATCCTTCTGGCGATGGTCATCGCCATCGCCCGGCGGCAGGGGGTCGATCCGCGTAGGCTGCGCGGCACGATCCAGAACGACATCCTCAAGGAGTACGTCGCCCGCGGCACCTACATCTTCCCGCCCAAGCCCGCCATGCGGCTGATCACCGACGTCTTCCAATACGGTCACCAGGAGGTGCCGCACTGGAACATGATCTCGATCTCGGGCTACCACATCCGCGAGGCCGGCGGCGATGCCGTGCAGGAAGTGGCCTTCACGCTGGCCGACGGGATCGCCTATGTCCGGGCAGCCCTTGACGCCGGACTGGGCGTTGATGACGTTGGCCCGCAGCTGGCGTTCTTCTTCGCCGCCCACAACCACTTCCTCGAAGAGGTGGCCAAGTTCCGTGCCGCCCGCCGCTTGTGGGCCCGTATCATGCGCCAGCGTTTCGGCGCCCAGGACTCGCGCTCCTGGCGGCTGCGCTTCCACACCCAGACGGCCGGCTCCACGCTCACGGCGCAGCAGCCCCTCAACAACGTCGTTCGCGTGACGCTTCAGGCGCTGGCCGCCGTCCTGGGCGGCACCCAGTCGCTCCACACCAACAGCATGGACGAAGCCCTGGCCCTGCCCACCGAACAGGCGGTCCAGGTCGCCCTGCGCACGCAGCAGATCCTGGCCCACGAGTCGGGCGCCGCCGACAGCCTCGATCCGCTGGCCGGTTCGTACGCCGTCGAGTCGCTGACCGACGAGATCGAGTCGCGCGCCGAGGCCTATCTGAAGCGCATCGAGGAACTGGGCGGGATGCTGGCCGCCATCGAGACCGGATACGTCCAGCGCGAGATCCAGGAAGCGGCCTACCGCGCCCAGCGCGCCATCGACCGCAAGGAGGCCATCGTCGTCGGGGTCAACGCCTTCCAGGTGCCCGAGACGACCCACCTCGAGCGCCTGCGCGTCGATCCGGCCGTCGAGCAGGTGCAGCGCCAACGGCTGGCGGCGCTGCGCGCCCGCCGCGACGCTGCGCGCGCCACGGCTGTTCTCGACCGGTTGGAGAACGCCGCCCACAGCACCGACAATCTGATGCCGGTGTTCATTGACTGCGTAGAGGACGACGCCACGCTGGGCGAGATCTGTGGGCGGTTGCGGCGCGTCTGGGGAGAGTACCAGGCAACATCCACCGTCTGAGTCCACGCCGAGACATCTCAGGGATCTCAAGAATCCGATGGCAGAACCTTACCCGACGCTGATTGGCCTCCCGTATGATGCCGCCTCATCCTACTTGACCGGCGCGCGCCTCGCCCCGCCGGCTATCCGCGAGGCGCTGCGATCGCCCGCCGGGAACCATTGGAGCGAAGCGCTGATCGACCTCGGCCCGCCCGGCGTCCTCGAAGATGCCGGGGATCTGGCGCTGGCACAGGATGACTCGGCGCGCCCGGCCATCGAGGCTGCCATCCGCCAACTGGTCTCCGCAGGCCGAGCCCCGATCGCCCTCGGGGGCGATCACTCCATCACGTACCCGATCCTCGGCGGCCTGCGGCCTGCCTGGCCGACGCTCGCCATCCTGCACATTGACGCCCATCCCGACCTGTACGACGAGTTCGAGGGCAGCCGTTTCTCCCACGCCTGTCCCTTCGCCCGCATCCTCGAGCAAGGCCTGGCGGACTCGCTCACGCAAGTCGGGATCCGGGCGATGACCGGGCACCAGCGCCAGCAGGCCGACCGCTTCGGAGTCGAGATCATCGACATGCGCGCCTGGGTGCGCGGCGCCCGGCCAGTCCTGCACGGCCCGCTGTATGTGTCCATTGACCTCGACGCCCTCGACCCTGCCTATGCCCCCGGCGTCTCGCACCCCGAGCCCGGCGGACTCAGCGTGCGCGAGGTGATTGGGATCATCCAGGCCCTGCCCGGACCGATCGCCGGAGCCGATGTCGTGGAGCTCAATCCCACGCGGGATCTCCAGAACAGCACGGCGCGGGCGGCCGGCAAGCTGGTCAAGGAGATCGCCAGCCGCATGCTCGAGCTTTCCTCGATCCAAGGGCAAGCTGCTGAGTAAGGTATCCTTGAGCACGCCTCGGTTCGGCGTCCGAACATCGGCCGTCTGCCCAATATGCGTCGGTACCGTGGAGGGGACTCATGCCTTCATCGCTGCAAGTGCACCACCTGGCCGTCGTCGTGGAAGACCTGGAACAGGCACTCAAGTTCTGGCGCGACGCGCTGGGGCTTGAACTGAAGGCCATCGAAGACGTCCCGGAGCAGGCCTCCCAGGTCGCCTTCCTGCCGGCCGGCGAGGCCGAGATCGAGCTCGTCCACCCAACGACGGTGGACTCCGGCATCGCCCGCTACCTGGCCAAACGCGGTCCGGGAATGCACCACATCTGTCTCTCCGCCTCGGACCTCGCGGCCACGCTGGAGCGGTTGGCCGCCCAGGGCATCCGGCTGATCAACCCCCAGCCGCTGACCGGCTCCGACGGACGCCGGTACGCCTTCATCCATCCGGAGAGCACCGGGGGTGTGCTGGTGGAGCTGTATGAGGCCTGACCACTTCTTCTTGGCGGGCTTCAGGGCCAGGGAGCCGGGTGCACGCCGCCAGGGGTTTCCGGCGGGCAGGCTCTCCGGGTAGGCCTCTTCGGCTGTTTGCGGCTGGGCCTGTTCTGCATTATCCTGTTCCTACCTGTGAGCCCATTGAACCGCGGGCTCGCCGCCTGGGGATAACGGAAGATGGAGGTCGCGCGATGTCAGCTGTCCTATACCTGCTCTGGCTGATCCTGGCGGGAGTGTTCTTTGCTTTCGGTTACATGTTCTTGCGGCAAGCGCAATCGCCCTTGCGCTCCTTCCAAGTGCGCCAGCGAGGGGCGGAGGGTGCCAAGTCCACCGAACCCGACAAGGCCATGACCGACATGGCTCAGGAAGTCAACAACTACCTGGACTCCATCAACAGCACCAACCGCAACCTGAATCGCACGGCCGCGATCGCCAGCTTCATCTCCGGGCTGGTGGCTATCGTCTCGCTGGTGATCGCGTTCTACCAGGCGAGCCTGGGCTGACGCCTGCCAGGCCCCGGTCGGCCTGCCCGCCCTCGGACTGGCGGGACCGGCTTGGGCGCTGGCGCTGTGTAGACTGATCGACGGCCCCGCCGGCCTTCGGCCGGCGGGGCATTGTATTCCTGTCGGGCCGAGTGACCGCACCAGCCCCCTCCGAATCCGTGCTGTCCGCAAGAAGACCGCCGGGCGTGGTGCCCGGCGGTGATCTTGGCCCACGTTCCATCGGCTGGGGGCACAACCCCCGAGCGACGCTCTAGCCCGCCGGGACCCCGGCCCCATCCACCGAGGCACGGTGAGGGCGCGACTTGGCCCGCAGGCGCGTCGGCAGATCCGGGACCCCCTCCGCTTCCGCCGGACGCCGCGCGAGGATCGAAGGACGCCGGGCGTCCGTCCGCAGGTCGTCCAGATGCAGCGAAGTGGCCAGCATCCAGACCCACAACACGATCACGACCATCCCCAGCACCATCATCGCCTCAACCTCTTGGGTTGCACGTCGGAGCGGCCACCCGTCCCTCGCTCCAGGCCCGCACGTTCGCGCGTGCAGCAGAGACGAAGCGCCCCGCCCAGATTGAGGGCGGGGCGCGCAAACCACGCGTCCGACTAGCGCGCCGTCGCCGGCGGTTGAATGCGGACCGCCAGCGAGTGCGCCGCCACGGCCAGGCCTCCCGTCAACGCCAGGCCGAAGCCGATCGCCGCGCTGGCGTAGAAGACAATTGCCAGGAAGGCCATGATCGCCAGACCGATAGGGGACTCCGTGCCGCTCTCGAACGGGCTCGGCGCCAACAGCCCACCCATCAGGGCCAGCGGCGCGAACATAGCGTAGCCGATCGACACCACACCCTTGCCCACCTGGGTCCGAACCCCGCCCAGGACGGCCAGGAGTAGCGCCCCGCTGATCGCCCCGGCCAGGAACAGCCCGACGATCTCCGCCAGCAGTGCCAGCCCGCTGGGGAAGTAGCCGAGGTACACGGCGCTGAACCCCAGACCGGCAAACGGCCAAGCAAGACCAAGACACATCACGGCTTTCCAGTTCGTCGGCATCGCACTCCTCCAGCAGTCGTCTCCAACAGCCACTTGGACCCATTCTGCCACGCCTTCCCCGCTAGGTGGTCTCAATGCAAGCCGACTGTAAGCCAGGCAAGTAGGACCTGGGTACGGGCATGCTAGAATCCCGAGGCATTCGGGCGGTATCGCGGGAGGGGACATGCTCAACCTGGACCAGCTTGACCGCCTTCGGCGGGCGTTGGAGCAGTGGCAGGCCGGCACCCTCGGTCCGGCACTCGAACGGCTCCCGGAGCGCCAGACCCGGTTCATCACCACGTCGTCCGAGCCCATTGAACGCCTGTACACGCCGCTGGACGTCGCCGATCTGGACTACCTGCGCGACCTTGGGCTCCCAGGCGAATTCCCCTTTACGCGCGGCATCCACCCCAGCCTGTACCGCGGCCGCCCGTGGACCATGCGCATGTTCGCCGGCTTCGGAACCGCCGAAGAGACAAATGCCCGCTTTCGCTACCTGTTTGACCAGGGGCAGACTGGAATGTCAATCGCTTTCGACCTGCCCACCCTGATGGGTCTCGACACGGACGCGCCGGAAGCGCTGGGCGAGTTTGGCAAGTGCGGAGTCGCCGTTTCGTCGCTGCAGGACATGGAGATCCTGCTGGGTGACATCCCCCTCGATCAGGTATCGACCTCGATGACGATCAACTCGCCGGCGGCCATCATCTGGGCCATGTACATCGCCGCCGCCGAGAAGCAGGGTGTTCCGGCAGCGAAGTTGCGGGGCACCGCGCAGAACGACATCCTCAAGGAGTACATCGCTCAGAAGGAGTACATCTTCCCGCCCGAGCCGTCGATGCGCCTGGTCACCGACACGATTGAGTTCGGCGCCCGGCAGGTGCCGGAGTGGAACACGATCTCCATCTCGGGTTACCACATCCGCGAAGCGGGCTCGACGGCGGCGCAGGAGCTGGCCTTCACGCTGGCCGACGGCATGGAGTACACCCGCTGGGCGCTGCGCCGCGGCTTACCGGTGGATGACTTCGCCCCCCGCCTGTCGTTCTTCTTCAACGCCCACAACGACTTCTTCGAGGAGATCGCCAAGTACCGCGCCGCCCGACGGCTGTGGGCCGAGGCGATGCGGGACACCTTCGGCGCCCGGAACCCGCGCTCGTGGCTCTTGCGCTTCCACACCCAGACGGCCGGCGTCAGCCTCACGGCCCAACAGCCGGAGAACAACATCGTGCGCGTCGCCGTGCAAGCGCTGGCCGCCGTCCTGGGCGGAACGCAGTCGCTGCACACCAACTCGATGGATGAGGCGCTGGCGCTTCCGTCAGCCCACGCGGCGACGATTGCCTTGCGCACCCAGCAGATACTGGCTGAGGAATCCGGCGCGGCCAACACGATCGACCCGCTGGGCGGGTCCTACTTCGTCGAGGCCCTGACGCAGCGCATGGAGACACAGGCCCGCGAGTACTTTCGCCGCATCGACGATCACGGCGGCGTCCTGCCGGCTATTGCCGCCGGCTTCTTCCAGCGCGAGATCGCCGAAGCCGCCTACCGCTACCAGCGGGAGATCGACGAAGGCCAGCGCCGCATCGTCGGCGTCAATGCGTACGCCGACGAGAAGCCGTACGTCATCCCGCTGCTGGCCATGGATCCCCAGGGGTACGAGCGGCAGGCATCCCGGCTGAGCGCCTTGCGCCGCAGCCGCGACGCCGGTGCCCTGGGACAGGCGCTCGACCGGCTACGCCGGGCCTGCCAGGGAACCGAGAACACGATGCCGTTCATTCTCGATGCCGTGCGGGCGAGCGCCACGCTTGGGGAGATCGTCGGCGTGATGAAGGATGTGTTCGGCCGCTACGAAGAGCCGACCTGGATCTGAGGCACGGCCAGCAACGCGCGAGGAACCTCGGGCGAGCCGCGTGCCAGACTGGCAACTCCAGCGGGGTTGCGATGCGGCCCCGCCGGAGTCATCTCCGGCTGCCGGACAGGACGGGCAACAAGGTCGCGTCCCCTCGACGTCTTCCGCCCGCCAGCGTCGGCCGGCCTAGCCCCGCGGCAGCGCCTTCTTCACGTGCAGGAACCACCAGTTCACGGTGCCGGTCTTGAACGGAAACGTGCCCGACATGGGAATCGGATTCACAAGAGTCTCGTAGCCGCGCAGCTGCTCATCATCTCCCGGAGATCGAGTCGAGTTCTCTATCATCTCCTGAATCGTAATCGGCGCCGAAGGCGGCACCTGATAGAGCCCATGCCGGGTCAGCAGAGAGTAGTAGCTCTCGTGCTCAGCCCGCTTGTCCGACAGAACCTGGCATTGACCAGCCCCCTCGTTGGCAAGCACCGTTCGCGTGACGACGTTCATCGGCCTGGACTGCTCCTCCCATATGGGCTCTTCGAGGGAAAACGTCACCCCATCGTAGGTCCCACCAAACTGGAGGACGACCTGGTTGCTCTCAGGCTCCCCAAAGTGCTCCACGTACGAAGGACACGGCCGGCCAGACAGGGGGCCCAGCCAGTAGCTCACCGTCGGGAAGGACACCTTCACAACGTTCTCGCCCGTCAGCACGTAGTTCGCGGGATTCGTCGCCATGCGGACCGTGTGGACCTCGTTCCACGCGCCGCCGTTGCTCTTCAGCGGCCCCATATACATTGTCGGATCTTGCGCAGAGATGAACATGGTCACGCGGATCTGGCCCACCCACAGGTCGCAATCCCAGAACTCCTTGATCTTGTCGTCCAGCGCCTGTTTCAATGTCGCGTCACCCGCGAGCATCTCAAGCTGCTCCTGCCGATGGAGCATTTCGACGACCCGGCCGCAATCTGCCTTGTCCAGCACGTCGCGAGCAAGCTGGTTGGCGATCTCTGTGGCCTGGCTCTGAAGTCGCTGGAGCGTTGCCTCATCACCTAACCCCCCTGCCGTGTCTGCAGCATTGAGCAAGTGGAGCTTCCCCGCTTCGTTGGGACTGCTCCTGGCGAATTCCTCCGCGGCCTTGGCCAGCTCCTCAACCAGGTTGGCAGCGGTGGCAGGATCCCCGGGCTCACCCCGAGCAGCAGACCAGGCCAGGAAGAGCCTGATGCTGGTCAGTGCCCGCTTGTAAGCCTGGTCATCCTGGCTTGCCTGGTTCCTCGGGAAAGCGCCTGCGATCTGGAAGGCGCTCGCGCGGGCGGCAGAAGCGGTTTCCCGCCCAGCAGGCAGGGCAGCGTTCTCGAACGAGAGGGTTGGCTCACCAAAGAGGCCAAACAGCGGCGAGAAGCCCGGCAGCCGGCAGATCACGCGGTTGTCGGCTGCGGCGTCACAGGCATCGGGCACGATCGTCCAGACTCCTGCCTGCGAGTCGAACGTCGCCAGTGAAGATTCGCCAACGGGCGTTCCCTCGTCGCTCAGCTCAAGAGTGACTTCAGCCACGGGAGCCGGATCGATGATGGTTCCCGTTGGGTTCAGGGCCAACAGGGCAAACGCGTGATGGAGCTGAAGCACCTCGCCCGTGCTCAGCGGGGCATCGATGGGACCCACGTCCAATGGGTCGATCTCAACGATGGAGAACGCATCAAGGGCATCCGTGGATGCTTCCAGAGTCACGGTCGCGCGGAGGCGAGGCGTTGCCGCGTCTCCAAGGGTGATCGTCCCGCTCTATTGGCCTGTAAGCGGCTCGACAGCCGCAATCGGCGTCAACCTCGCCTCAAAGACACGATACTCGCCTTGGGCCTGCTGCAGCCGGACAAACCCCGGTGCATATCCGAGAGCCTCCACGGGCAGCCACTCGCTCCCAGTCACATCGAAGACCCCGGTCGCAACGCCACAGCTGTCCGTCAATTCCTTGTCTGCTACCAGAGCGTAGGCGACAGGATCGCCGTCCGGATCCAAGACGATGCCGATTGTGTCCGGCGTCTCCCTCGGGGTTTCTCCGCCAGGCTGAGCGCTCCCCGCGGCTTCGGTGGTCTCCATCTCGCCTGTCGGCACCTGGAGCGATTGCTGCACGAAGGCACAGGATGGGACAAGCAGCAAGGCAACGAGGGGTCCACGTGAGGCGACCGGTCTTCCTGAAGTCAACGGACCGCATGGCACCCTCCCTCCACTTGGCACACGGCCTTCGTCCATTGAGACGATACACCGGAACCATGGCCTGCACCCACCCGAGTGCTCTCGGCTGTGAACACGATCCCTATCTGTGTACACCCGTGGGCCGGATGGTTTCTCCTGGAAGAGCCAACAGGAACAATGGGACCCCCGGCGCGGGGGTCCCCGTGGTTGTCATCGCTGTGGCAAGTCATCTGGGGAGCTAGGGTGTAGCCTCCCCGACTGCGGGACTGGCCGCCTGCCTGAACGAGACTGGGGCCGAGCGTGCCCGCAAGGGGCTGGTCGCCCCCTTGGTCACCCCGAAGTGGCGCACCGCCTCATCCAGCACCCGCCCGGCATGCAGTACGAAGCTCTCCCGGACGATCGGGTTGAGTTCCGTCAGGAAGCGGAGCATGTCGGCCCGCGGGTTCTCCATCGGGGTCTGCGTGCACAGCTCCAGCCAGGTGATGGCATTCCGGCGATAGGGTTCGGTCAGCGTGTCGACCCGCTCGGCCAGCTTGTGGGCCTCGGCGTAGGTGCTGGGCATGGCGACCCTCCCTCCAGCGGCTCCCGCCAGCCGCCCCCGCACAGATGCAAGCTTCAGGCCAGCCCCCTTGGGTGAGCCAAGCTGCCCGCGTACCTCCGCAAGCCTTCGCTGTCGAGCCTCCCTGGCGCGCCCCGCCTGGTAGCCGCCGCCTCGACCACTCATCCTCTGCTATCATCCCGGTGTGGCTCCCTTCGAGCCAGCCTACCTTCGGCTCCTGTCTTCGGGCGAGCTCCGCACACGCGCCCAGGAGGCACGCGACCACCTGCAGGCTTGCGACCTGTGCGCCCGTCATTGCGGGGTTGACCGGCGCGAGCATCTCGGCTTCTGCCGCACGGGCGAGCGGGCCTGGGTGGCATCCTACGGACCCCACCACGGCGAGGAACGCCCGCTCCGAGGTTGGGCTGGATCGGGGACGGTTTTCTTCTCGCGCTGCAACCTGCGCTGCGTCTTCTGCCAGAACCACGAAATCAGCCAGCGCTATGCCGGCCGGGAGACAGACACGGAGGACCTGGCTTCCATCTTCCTCTCCCTGCAGGAAGCCGGCTGCCACAACCTGAACCTGGTATCCCCGACGCACGTCATGGCCTCTATTCTGCAGGCGCTCGCCCAGGCCGCCGAACTGGGGCTGCGCCTGCCGATCGTCTACAACACCGGCGGCTATGATTCGCCCGAAGCGCTGGGGATCCTCGATGGGATCGTCGACATCTACATGCCCGATATGAAGTACGACGACGCTGCCGTCTCGCGCCGTCTTTCCCACGCCGCGGTCTACCCTCAGGCAAACCGGCAGGCGGTGCGGGAAATGTACCGCCAGGTGGGCGACCTGACGATCAACAAGCACGGTCTTGCCGAGCGTGGGCTGCTCGTGCGTCACCTGGTGCTGCCCGATGGTATGGCGGGGACCGATGGCGTCCTGCAGTTCTTGGCGGCCGAGGTCTCGCGGGATACTTACCTCAACCTGATGGATCAGTACCACCCCGACTTCTTGGCCCGGGACTACCCGCCCGTCCACAGGGCGACAACCTCCGCCGAGTTCCGCGCCGCGGTGCGCTTGGCCAAACGCGCCGGCCTGCGGCGCCTGAGCGGCATCAGCGTTCCCTGACAGACTATGGCGCCCGCGCTCCTCACATGCATTCGCCGCTGGCGACGACCGTAGCCGCAGCCTTCAGGCTGCGTCCCGGTCCTCCCTGGCGCCCGGCTGGTCCGAAAGCCCCAAAATCGAGTAGGGAGGATGGGTCGCCCATCCTCCCTCTCACACCACCGGACATGCGGGTCCGCATCCGGCGGTTCGTCGAGGAATGTGCATTAGGTGGTGGTAGTACTCGGTGAGGGTGCACAGTCC